>JAESFL010000314.1_pt1 | contig 39552 bp, 35 predicted proteins | sample 9269401 | NCBI WGS metagenome assembly JAESFL01 (sample SAMN14506025, study PRJNA617098) | algae metagenome | isolation source: Gloeocapsa sp. UFS-A4-WI-NPMV-4B04 and co-occurring heterotrophs from desert... | place: USA: Utah | collected 2006-10-01 | reverse complement strand
TGGCGGCGCAGCACGTCGTAGATCAGGTCGGTCGAGATCGTGACCTGTCGGCCGGTCTTCTTCTGGCCGGGAAAGCGCCGCTCGATCAGCCCGGCGATCACCGCGCACTGGCGAAACGTGCGCTTCATCATCGCCGATTCGTCGAGCCACGCCTCTAGGTCGTCGCCGAGCATGTCCTCGTCGAACAAGGCCTCCATGAAACCGGGCGAGAGCGCGGCCCGTTCGCTGACATCCCGCGTGCACCAGATGGCGATGCCGTAATCGTTGGCGGCGAACCCGAGCGGGCGCAGCCGGGCGCGCTCCAGGCGCCGGGTCAGCAGCATGCCCAGCGTCTGGTGGGCGAGCCGCCCCTCGAACGGGAAGGCGGTGAGATAGTGGCGCCCGGCGCGGGCAAAGGTTTCGACCAGGAGGTCGCGCTCCCCCGGAAGGGCCGAGTGCCGGCGCTGCTGCGCGAGGTAGTCCGAGAGCTGGCGCGGCAGCCGGTCCCACTCGAACGGGTCGGCGATGATCGCCCGCACCCGCGCGGCGAGGAAGGTCGAGAGCGGAAACTTCGCGCCGGCATAGGAGGGGATCGCCGGATCGGTGCCGGGGCCGGCCCGCGTCACGAGGCACTCGTCCTCCGCCAACCCCTCGAAACGCAGGACTTCGCCGGCGAACAGGAAGGTGTCGCCGACGGTGAGCGTCTCGGCGAAATCCTCCTCGATCTCGCCCAGCGTTCGCCCGCCCTTGGGGAGCACGGTGCCGGGCTTGGCGCGCAGGCTGCGGGCCATGCGCACCTTGATATGCGTCGACTCGATGATGGTGCCGATGTTCATGCGGTATTGCTGCGCCACCCGCGCGTCGCGCACCCGCCACTTCCCGTCCGGCCCGCGCAGGATCTTGGCGAAGCGCTCGTAGGCGCGCAGCGCGTAGCCGCCGGTGGCGACGTAATCGACCACCGCCTCGAAATCCTCCCAGGACAGGCGCGCATAGGGCGCGGCCGAGGTGATTTCTTCGTAGAGTTCGAGCGGGTCGAACGCGTCGGCGCAGGACATGCCGAGGACGTGCTGGGCCAGCACGTCGGGGGCGCCGAGGCGGGCGTCCGGCGTGTCCTGGGCCGCCTCCTCCACCGCGTCGAGGGCGGCGCGGCATTCCAGCATCTCGAAGCGGTTGCCGGGCACGAGATAGGCCTTCGAGGGCTCGTCCATGCGGTGGTTGGCCCGGCCGATCCGCTGCATGATCCGGCTCGCGCCCTTCGGCGCGCCGACATTGACCACCAGATCGACGTCGCCCCAATCGATGCCGAGATCGAGGGTCGCTGTGCAGACGATGGCACGCAGTTGCCCCGCTGCCATCGCCGCCTCGACCCGGCGGCGCTGCGAGGCATCGAGCGAGCCGTGGTGCAGGGCGATCGGCAGCGTATCGTCGTTGAGCCGCCACAGCTCCTGGAACGTGTATTCCGCCTGGAGGCGCGTGTTGACGAAGACGAGCACCATGCGGTGCGCGCGGATCAGTTCGTAGATCGCCGGCATGGCGTGCCGGGCAGTATGGCCGGAGAGCGGGAGCGTGCGGCCGATGTCGAGCATGTGCAGGTCGGGCTTGGCGCCCCCCTTCACCACGACGAGGTCGGCCATGGGCGCCTTGCACCCTCTCCCGCCCGCTCCGCGGGCACCCTCCCCCGCAGGGGGGGAAGGGGTTTGTGAGACGAGATACTTCCGCAACTCGTCCGGCTCGCGCACGGTCGCCGAGAGGCCGATGGCGCGGGCCTCCGGCGCCAGCCGTCGCACGCGGGCGAGCGCCAGGGAGAGAAGATCGCCGCGCTTCGAGGTGACGAGGGCATGCAGCTCGTCGAGCACGACCGTCTTCAGCCCGGCGAAGAATGCTTCCGCTTCGCGATGGGCGAGCAGGAGCGAGAGCTGTTCGGGGGTGGTGAGCAGGATGTCGGGCGGGCGTTGGATCTGGCGCGCGCGCTTGTGGGCCGGGGTGTCGCCGGTGCGGGTCTCGACGGTCACGGGAAGCCCGATGCCTTCGATCGGCGCTTCAAGATTGCGGGCGATGTCGACCGCGAGCGCCTTGAGCGGCGAGACGTAGAGGGTGTGAAGGCCGCGCGCCTTGCCCTTCTCGCCGCCCCTCCCGGCGCCCTTGCCGCCGCCCTTGCGCTCGCTCAGTTCGACCAGGCTCGGCAGGAACCCGGCCAGCGTCTTGCCGGCTCCCGTGGGCGCGACGAGGAGCGCCGAGCGTCCGGCTTGGACGGTCGCCAGCAGTTCGAGCTGATGCGGGCGCGGCGCCCAGCCGCGCGAGGCGAACCACGCGGAGAAAGACGGCGGAAGGTCGGGAGGCGCGGGCACCCGGCTCAGGTAGGACGGCGGCGGCCCGTCGTCACCGCGTCACGCCAGCGCCATCAGGAAGCGGTCGATCAGTTCCAGCGCCCGCTCCGTCAGCGCGCCGGGATAGCGCACGAAGATGTGGCAGCCGCCGGCATAGACCGCGGTGTGGCCGCCGTTGTTGGCCGCGGCCCAGCGGGCCGACATGTAGAGCGTGTCGTCGAGCAGCGGGTCGGCGGTGCCGACCGTGAACAGGGCCGGCGGCAGGCCCTTCAGATCGGCGTAGAGCGGCGACACGTCGGGCCGGCGTCGATCGATGCCCTCGCGCACGTAGCCGTCGGCGAAGCGCTTGAGGTCGGTGGTGTTGATGACGAGCCGCTCCTCGCCCCACAGCCGCACGCTCGGGGTCAGGCCGAGATCGAAGAATCCGGCATTGAGGTTGGCACCGCGGAAGGCGCGCGGCAGTCCGTGGCGGTCGCGCAGACGCAGCAGCGTCATCACCGCGAGATGCGCGCCGACGGACTCGCCGCCGATGGTCAGCGCGTGGATGCCGAGTTCCGCCTTGCCGGGGCCGGCGAGCCAGAGCGCCGCGGCCTCGCAATCCTCGAGCGCGGCCGGATAGGGATGCTCCGGCGCCAGCCGATACTCGACCGAGAGGCAGACGAAGCCGCAGGTATCGGCGATGCGCTCCAGCCAGGGATCCTGCTCGTCGGCCGCGCCCCAGACCCAGCCCCCGCGGTGGATGTGGAGGTAGGCGCCGCGCGCCTTGCCCTGCGGACGGATGACGCGCAGCGCCAGCGGGCCGCCCGGCCCCTCGATGGTCAGGATCTCGGCGCGCGGGCTGCGCGGCATGGCGGGAGAGGCCTGTGTCCCCGCCCGGCGCCGCGCCCGCACCTCCTCGATCGGCAGCGACCACGGATCGGCCTGCGCCGCGTGCGCGGCCACGATCTCGGCGTTGAGCGCCTTCGTCTCGGCATCGATGGTCGCCGGGTCGAACAGAGCGTGGTCGATCATGGCCTTCGTCAGGTCGCGCGAGGTGGAGGCGTGAGAGCCGGCAGGGCGAGATTGAGCCTGCCATCTTGAGCGGAACGTTCGAGGATGCCATCTGGCTGCTACCCCGAATGCGTCGAATGCGAAGTTCGACCGGCGGTTTCGCATGAGTGTGGCGGAGAGGCAACGCCGTTGCGGGGTTGCCACGAAGTCCTGAGGATCTGGCGAGGATACCGACCGACATGATCGGCGATCACGACCCCCGGCGCCGCGCCCCGCTCGATGCCGGCGCCTACCCGGCCGATCCGCGCCACGGTGAGCCGCGCCGCCGCTCCGGGCTCAACCGCTTCCTCGGCGGCTCTCCGGCGGCCGTGTTCGTGAAGCTGCTGTTCCTGTCCGTGCTCGTCGGCGCGGTGATGGCGATGTTCGGCCTGACGCCGGGCCTGCTGTTCTGGCAGTTCTACGATCTCACCCGGTCGCTGATCGACCTCGGGCTCGACACGTTCCACGATTTCGGTCGCTGGATCCTCGCGGGTGCGGTGGTGGTGGTGCCGATCTGGTTCATCGCCCGCCTGCTCACCGTCTCGCGCGATCGCTGAGGCTTTTGCCGCGGGTTTCGACCGCCTGATCCCGCGCCACTGCGACACAGCAACAGCTTAGAACCGTTCCGATTGCCTCGCCCGCGCGAACGGTTCTAAGAGACGTAAAGAGAAGCAAGAAACCGCATCGAGGCGCGTCGTGCAGACCAATTTCGCTCCCGAGCAGCTCGCCGACCCCGCCATGGCGGCCTCGGAGAAGATCCTGCGTACCTGCGTTCATTGCGGGTTCTGCACCGCGACTTGCCCGACCTATCTCCTGCTCGGCGACGAACTCGATTCACCGCGCGGCCGCATCTACCTGATCAAGGATATGCTGGAGGGCGGCAAGCCGGCGAGCCGCGAGGTGGTGAAGCACGTCGACCGCTGTCTCTCCTGCCTGTCCTGCATGACGACCTGTCCGTCGGGCGTGCACTACATGCACCTCGTCGATCACGCCCGCGCGCATATCGAGAAGACCTACCGGCGCCCGCTCTCCGACCGGCTGCTGCGCACGGTGCTGACGCTGGTTCTGCCCTATCCGAACCGCTTTCGGCTGGCGCTGCTTGCGGCCAAGGTCGGGGCGCCGTTGCGGCCACTCGTCGCCCGGCTGCCGCGGGTCGGCAACCGGCTCGCGGCGATGCTCGACCTCGCGCCCGCGCAACTGCCCAACCGCAACCGGACCGACCGGCCCGGCACTTTCCCCGCCGATCCCTCGGCGCAGGAGATCAGCGCGCTGTTCCAGACCGGCGCGGACAAAGGCCCGGCCGAACGCCGCGGCCGGGTCGCGCTCCTGCGCGGCTGCGCCCAGAGCGTGCTGCGGCCGGACTTCAACGAGGCTGCGATCCGCCTGCTCAACCGTCACGGCGTCGAGGTGGTCCATCCCAAGGGCGAGGGCTGCTGCGGCGCACTGACCCACCATATGGGCCGGGAAGACTCCGCCCACGCTCATGCCAAGCGCACCATCGACGCCTGGATCGCCGAGATGGACGGGCCCGGCCTCGATGCCATCGTGGTCACGGCGTCCGGCTGCGGCACGACGATCAAGGATTACGGCTTCATGTTCCGCGACGACCCGGCCTATGCCGAGAAGGCGGCGCGGGTGTCGGCGATCGCGAGGGATGTGACCGAGTACATGGCCGAGATCGGCCTACTGCCGCCGGTGGAGGACACCGACCTCGTGGTCGCCTACCATTCCGCCTGCTCGATGCAGCACGGTCAGGCGATCCGGACCGAGCCTAAAACCCTTCTCAAGAAGGCGGGCTTCACGGTGAAGGACGTGCCGGAGGGGCACATCTGCTGCGGCTCTGCCGGCACCTACAACATTCTCCAGCCGGAAATCGCCGCGCGTCTGCGCGACCGCAAGGTGGCCAATATCGAGCGCGTGAAGCCAGACCTGATCGCCACCGGCAATATCGGCTGCGCCACCCAGATCGGGAAAGGCACCGACATCCCGATCCTGCACACGGTCGAGCTGCTCGATTGGGCGACCGGCGGCCCGCGGCCGGAAGCTCTGGCGAATCTTCCCGCGCGCCCGGCGCCTGTCCGGGCACACGCGTAAGGTCAAGATTAAGTTTTCCGCCGTGCACAATTGCAGGGCGCCCCTTCCTTGACCTCGCTGCAGGTGCGAATTAGGCCCGCAACCAGTGTCGGCCCGAGATCGTTTGCAGCCTCATGACAGAAAACCCGACAGAGTTGCCCGTCGTCCTCCTCGTCGAAGACGACGGCCTGCTGCTGATGGAAGCCTCCGATACGCTGGCGGAGGCCGGGTTCAACGTCCTTGAAGCGCACCATGCCGACAAGGCCCTCGACGTGCTTCAGGACCGGCCCGACGTCGAGATCCTGATGACCGACGTCGACATGCCGATGGGCTCGATGGACGGCTTCGCGCTCGCCCGTGTCGTCGCCCACCGCTGGCCGGACATCCCGGTGCTGATCGTCTCCGGCATGGGCACGCCCAGCCCCGGCGACATGCCGGAGGGCGCCCGCTTCATCCCGAAGCCCTACGCGCCGACCATGCTGGTGCGCACCCTCAAGGCCTGCCTCAAGCGCGCGGCCTGACGCATCCTCCCAGACGTTTCGCGCATGGCGGATGCGCGCGGGGGCCGATCGCGGGTTTCGCCGCGGGCCGTTTCACGGCAGAAGGCGGGTGAGAGTGGCGCGCTGCCTTGCGCGCCGACAGAGCGATCAGTCCAGGTCCCGCCATGACCGCCGAGCCAAAGATCCTCCGCCTCGCCACGCAGGCGGTCCATGCGGGCGCCGCGCCCGACCCCGCCACGGGCGCGCGGGCGCAGCCGATCTACTTCACCAACGGCTTCGTGTTCGATTCTACCGAGCAGGCCGCCGACATCTTCGCGATGCGCAAGACCGGCTTCTCTTACTCGCGCGGCTCGAACCCGACGGTCGCCGCGCTGGAGCGCCGGATCGCCGCGCTCGAAGGCGCCAAGGCGGCGGTGGCGGTCTCCTCCGGGCAGTCGGCGGTGCTGCTGGTGATGATGACGCTGATGCAGGCGGGCGATGCCTACGTCGCCTCGCCGCGCCTGTTCGGCGGCTCGCTCGGCCTGATGCGCCGCCTCGAAGGCCGCTACGACCTGACGCCGCACTTCGCCGCCGACCTGACGCCGGAAGCCTTCGAGGCGGCGATCACGCCGCAGACCAAGGCGATCATCTGCGAGTCGATCGTCAACCCTTGCGCCACCGTAATGGACATCGAGGGCATCGCGGCGGTGGCCAAGCGCCACGGCCTGCCGCTCGTGATCGACAACACCCTCGCCTCCCCCGCCCTGATCCGTCCGATCGAGTACGGCGCCGACATCGTCGTCCACTCCACCTCGAAGTTTCTCGGCGGCTCGGGGCAGGTGATCGGCGGCATGATCTGCGATGCCGGCACCTTCGACTGGAAGGCGCAAGGATCGCGCTACAACCTCATCAATGATCCCTGGCCGGACTATGACGGCCTGATCGTCAGCGAGCGCTTCCCCGAGATCAGCTTCGCCGTCGCCTGCCGGCTGTTCGGCCTGCGCGACCTCGGCCCCGGCCTGTCTCCGATGAACGCCTTCCTGACGCTCACCGGCATCGAGACCCTGCCGCTGCGGATGGAGCGCCACTGCGCCAACGCCAAAGCGGTCGCCGCCTACCTCAAGGACCATCCGGCGGTGGAATGGGTCAGCTACCCGGCGCTGCCGGGGCAGAAGGGCGAGGCGTTGGCCAACCGCTACGTGCCGCAAGGGCCGGGCTCGATCTTCACCTTCGCGCTCAAGGGCGGCGAGCCGGCCGCGCTGAAGCTCATCGCAGGTCTGGAGCTGATCTCGCACCTCGTGAACATCGGCGAGATAAAGTCGCTGGCGATCCACCCGGCGACCACGACCCACCGCCAGCTTCGCCCTGAGGAGCGTGCGGCGGCCTGCGTCGGCCCTGAGACGGTACGCCTCTCGATCGGCCTGGAGGATCCGGAGGATCTGATCGCCGATCTCGAACAGGCCCTGGCCAAGATCGGCTGAAAAATCGGCTGAGGCGGCCATGGCTGGGCGGCGGCACATCGCGGCGGTGATCGGCGGCCTCGCCGTCTTCGGTGCGGGCGCCGTCCTCCTCGCCGACTTTCTCCAGTTCGGCCGCACCGAACCGACGCTCGCCGCCGAGCCCGAGCGCGCCGACCGCGTCCTCGTGGAGAAGGCGGCGCGCCGCCTGACGCTGCTGCGTGAAGGCCGGGTGCTTGCGACTTATCCCGTCTCCCTCGGCTTCGCGCCGGAAGGGCACAAGGCCCGCGAGGGCGACGGGCGCACACCCGAGGGCAATTATACGATCGCGTTCCGCAACCCGCGCAGCGTCGCCCACCTCTCGCTCAAGGTGTCCTACCCCTCCCCCGCCGACGAGGCGGCCGCGCGAGCCGGTGGCTATCCGCCCGGCGGCGACATCATGATCCACGGGCTGATGAACGGCTTCTCCTGGCTCGGCCGCCTGCACCGGATGAGGGACTGGACCCAGGGCTGCGTCGGCGTCACCAATGCCGAGATGCGCGCGATCTACGCCCGCGTCGATGTCGGCACGCCCATCGAGATCAGGCCGTAGCGGTGTCGGGCCGTTTGCCTCGGTGTTGACGATCGCGTCGCTCCGCGATTTCCGCGTGTGACCTCCATCTGCATCGTCAAGACTTCTAAATTTTCGGGCATTCGGCGTTCATTGGGGTTGTATCTGGAAAACAACCCTCTCGTGGGACGCTATTATTTTCTGATTTGGTCTCATCTTGAAATGGACTGTTTCGTTCGAAAATAAATCTAAGCGATCGATGGCCCCGATACGCTGCCCCGGAAACGGGTTTAGTTCATTTGTTAATATTTCAACGATATCAAATGTTCGTCAGAAGACCCGGTCGGTCCGTGCGCGGCGGGCGACTTGGCACTTTACGCGCCTCCTTCGCCCATGCGTCTCAGTCTCAAGGCCACTCTCGCTGCTCTCTTCGGGGGGGTCGCGCTCATTACGGCCATACAAGGTGCGATTTCGCTCGGTGAGCTGTCTTCCATTCGAAAACGCGTCAACGAAGTCGCGTCGAATTGGCTTCCGTCGGTCGTCACGGCCAACGAGATGAATGCCACCGCCAGCCGTGTGCGTCTGCGGCAGTTCCGGATGGCCACGACGGTCGACGATCCGAAGGCGTTGACCGCCTATCGGAACCTCTACGAACAGGCCGGAGCGGAGATGGCGGATGCCCGGCGACGCTACGAGGGGCTGATTTCATCGCAGCAGGAACGCGCCCTCTACGATCAGTTCTCCTCAAACTGGGATCGCTACGAGCAGGCAAGCTCCCGACTGATCCGGTTGATCGATGCGGGCCGACAGCAGGAAGCCGTCACGGAGCTGGCCGGCAACGATCTGTTCAAGCTCTACACCGCTGCCAGCGACGTCCTGATGCAGGTCGTTGCCCTGAACCGGGGGGCGGCCCAGCGGGATGCGGACGCGGCGGTCGGCGCGGCCGACAGCGCCTCCGTGACGGCCGTCGTGTCGGTCGCGCTGGCACTCTTCCTGGCTCTCGGCGCCATGCTGTTCGGGCTGTTTCGGATCTCTCGGCCGATCACCGGCATGACCGGAACCATGGGAGCGCTCGCTGCCGGCGATGTCGAGACGCCGGTGCCCTATCGGCAGCGCCGGGACGAGATCGGCGCCATGGCGGGCGCGGTCCAGGTGTTCAAGGACAATCTGATCCGGACCCGTGCGCTGGAAGCCGAGACGGCCCTCGCCCGCGCGTCGGCCGAGGAGCAGAGAAAGGCTGCGATGCGGGCGATGGCCGACAGTTTCGAGGCGGCGATCGGCGGGATCATCGGCACCGTGACCTCGGCGGCGACGCAGTTGCAGGCCACGGCCGAGAGCATGTCGGGGACCGCCACCGAGACCGCGTCGCAATCGGTCACGGTTGCCTCGGCGGCGGAGGAGGCGGCGACGAATGTCGAGACCGTCGCCGCGGCCGCGGAGGAGCTCGGCACCTCCGTCCACGAGATCGGCCGGCAGGTCGCCAACTCGTCCGAACTGGCGCAGATCGCGGTCGGCGAGGCCGATCAGACCGCGGGACTGGTCCAGAACCTGTCGAGTGCGGCGTCCAAGATCGGCGACGTGGTGGCCATGATCTCGACGATCGCCGGGCAGACCAACCTGCTCGCCTTGAACGCCACGATCGAGGCGGCCCGTGCGGGTGAGGCTGGCCGCGGCTTCGCGGTGGTCGCCGCCGAGGTCAAAGAGCTCGCCAACCAGACCGCGCGGGCCACTAGCGAGATCGCGCAGCAGATCGGCACGATCCAAGGCGCGACCGATCACGCCGTCCTGGCCATCGAAGGCATTTCCGGCCGTATCCGCGAGATCAGCGGTGTCGCCACCGGCATTGCGGCGGCGGTCGAGGAGCAGGGGGCGGCAACCCAAGAGATCGTGCGCAACGTCGCCCAGGCCGCGACCGGAACGGGCGAGGTGACGACCAACATCGCCGGCGTCGCCCGCGCCTCCGAAGAGACGGGCGCTGCGGCAAGTCAGGTGCTGGGCGCAGCCTCCGAGCTGTCGCGCCAGTCCGAGCGTCTCTCGGCGGAAGTGAGCCGCTTCCTCACGACGGTGCGCGCGGCGTGAGGCGGTGACGGCGAGAGGTCCGTTTTCCGGCCGGCCTTCGGAATGATGAGGAAGAGGTCGCCTTCGGGCGGCCTCTTCCCATATGGGCCTTGCGTCGATCCGAGAATCGAAGCTGCCACGGGAGACGGCCATGCGCGCCTACGAAATGTCCGCCGCCGCAGGTCTCGATAGCTGGAAGAGCGTCGAGCGCCCCACCCCGGAACCCGGTCGCGGGCAGGTGCTCGTGCGAATGCGCGCGGCCTCGCTGAACTACCGCGACCTGCTGATTTGCCAGGGCCGTTATCCCTTCGCGATCAATCTCGACCGGCTGATCCCGGTCTCGGACGGCGCGGGGGAGATCGTGGCGCTCGGCGAGGGCGTGCGCCGCTTCACCGGCGGCGAGCGCGTCGCCGGCATCTTCTCGCAGAGCTGGCTCGGTGGCGCCCAGGTGGCTGATACGTGGCAGACGGCGCTCGGCGGCGCCATCGATGGGGTGCTCACCGAGTACCAAGTGTTCGACGAGGACGGGCTCGTCACGCTTCCCGATCATCTGAGCTTCGAGGAGGGCGCGACCCTGCCCTGTGCCGCCGTGACCGCCTGGAACGCGCTCTACGGGCTCAAGCCCCTGCGGGCCGGCGAGACGGTGTTGACGCTCGGCACCGGGGGCGTCTCGATTTTCGCGATCCAGCTCGCGCACGCGGCCGGGGCGCGGGTCATCGCCACCTCATCGAGCGATGCCAAGCTGGAGAAGGCGCGCGCGCTCGGCGCGAACGAGACCATCAATTATCGCACTCATCCCGATTGGGAGCGGGAGGTGCGTCGGCTGACCGGCGGCGTCGGCGTCGATCACGTGGTCGAGGTCGGCGGCACCGGAACGCTGCCACGCTCCATCGCCTCGACCCGACCGGGCGGGCATGTCGGCCTGATTGGGCTGTTGGCGCAGGGCGAGGCGATCGACCCGCTGGCGATCCTGGGCGCGAGCTGCATCGTGCGCGGCGTCGCCGTCGGGCCGCGGGAGATGTTCGAGGACATGAACCGCTCGATCGCCCTGCACGCGATCAAGCCGGTGATCGACCGGGTCTACGGTTTCGACGAGGCGCCCGCCGCGCTGGCGGCCCTGGCCGAAGCCTCCCATGTCGGTAAGATCGTGATCCGGATCGCTTGATGGCCACGTCTCTGGGGGAGGAGCGGTCGATGCGCGTGGCGTGGTGGGGCGTCTTCTCGGCGCTGCTTCTGCCGATGGCAGCCAGCGCTGCGGAAGTGACGACGGTGCGGACCGAGTCCTTTCCTCGGCCGCCCTATTCCGGCGCGACCTACTATGTCTACGAACGGGCGGGCCAAACGATCTGCACCAAGCTCGCCGTCTGCAACAAGTTCGATCACTGCGAGACCACCTACGTCCCCGGTGCCTTCCGGGCACCCGAGGATACGGCGACCGGCGAGCCCTACGGGACGACGCCGGCGGTGCCGATTGCGCCCGCCTCGCTCGCCAAGCATGTCTGCCTGACGCGGTTCGGCCTCGTGCGGCGGTAGAGCATCGCCCCGAAAGGTGGTCACCGGCTTTCCGAGCGATGCAGAACTAAGAGACGAGAGCATCGTCCCGGATCCGTTATCGAGGACGATGCCCGAGGCTCTCAAGCCTCGTCGCCCTTTGCTCCGCGGCGGCTCAGCGCCCGCAGCGCGCCGCGGAAGGTGCGCACGTCCTGCTCGGTCATCGCCATGCGGTGGAGCATGTCGCGCATGTTACGGGCGATGATCTCGCGCTTCTCCGGTGGGTAGAATCCGGCGCCCGCCAGCGTCTCCTCCAAGCTGGCGAACAGCGACAGCAGGGCCTCGCGGGTGGCGGGTGGCGAGAGCAATTCGCCGGAAAAACGGAGGGTCGCGAGGCCTGCGGCGCGGCGCCATTCGTAGCCCATCAGAAGCACGGCCTGGGCGAGGTTGAGCGAGGGGAATTCCTCCGTCACCGGGAAGGTGACGATGGCGTCGGCTAGCGACACCTCGTCGTTGCTGAGGCCCACACGCTCGCGCCCGAACATCAGCCCGATCCGCTCGCCGCGCCCGACCCGCTCGGCGACCACCGTCATCGCCTCGTCGGGCGCGAAGACCCGCTTCATCTGCCCGCGCTCGCGGGCGGTGGTGGCGAGAACGTGGTGCAGGTCGGCGATGGCCTCGGCCAGGGTGGCGTAGATCTTCGCGCCGTCGAGCACGTGCGTCGCACCGGAGGCCGCCTCCCGCACGCCCTTCTTCGGCCAGCCGTTCTTCGGCGCCACGAGGCGCAACTCCGACAGCCCGAAATTCGCCATGGCGCGGGCTGCCATGCCGATATTCTCGGCCAATTGCGGCTCGACCAGGATGACGACGGGGGCGTTCATAGCCGCCCTCTCGCATGCCGCGGGCACGGCCTCAATCTGCAAATCGCGGACGATGCGCGAACGGTCCGGCGCCGCCAGCGAAGCCGGCGGCGCCAAATGCGAGACGACTCAGATCTTACCGTCGAGACCCATCTGGTAGTACTTGTGGACGATCTTATCCTGGTTCTCGAGCAGCCAGTCGATCGACGGCTCGTTGGTCATGGCCTTGCGGATCGCCTCGGTCATGCCCTTGCGCTGGATCTCGAACAGCGCCTTGTGGTCGATGTTCTCGTCCTGGATCACGCCGGGGCTGAGCCAGACCGAGCAGATGATGCCGAGATCGTTGGCCTTCTCCTTGGGGATGTAGCCGGCCCGCACGGCGTCGAGCACGCCGTTGGCGATGGCGTACTGCACCGTGCCCATCAGGATCGAGGTGTACTTGTTCTCGGTCACGCTCACCTTGGAGACGCACAGCGTCACGGGCCGGACCATGATGTCGGTGTTCAGGAGCGCGAAGACGCGACTGTGGCCGACGACCTGATCGCCGGTCAGCGTGGCGAGTGCGGTGCCAACCGGGCCGTCGAGCTCGCCGATGATGACTTCGGGCTCGGACGCGGTGTTGGGCGGGCCGCCCGCGACGAGCGCCTCGCCGGCGCGCAGGATGATGCGGTCGCTCATGATGTGTCCTTCCTCGTGATCGGCCATGCGATGGACGGCCGGGGTCGTCGCAGCGGCAGCCGGGTTTGTCCAGGCCGCTTAGCGCGGCCGTGGCGTGCGCTCTTGTGCCGGAGCGACACTTGCTTTGGCCGGGGAGCGGGATGCGGGATGCCCGAGCCGGCTCGTCTCTATCGGAAGCGAATGACGCGGGGCATGCCTCGACCCATGACGGATGCCGCAGAGGACGGCGGCGGCCGGTTGCTCTTGCGCCGGTAACAGATCCGCATATCCGAAACCGGTGCCCGGAGCCCGGCTTTGTCGGCTTGCTGCGCTGCGTTATAGGGGCGGCAACGGGGTTCCGGGAGGACGCGCAAAGGGCAATCGGCCGAATGCGCGGCACCGGGTAATCGAGGGACCGACATGGCGAAGATCAAGGTGGCCAATCCGGTCGTCGAACTCGACGGCGACGAGATGACCCGGATCATCTGGGCTGAGATCAAGAACAAGCTCATCCATCCCTACCTCGATCTCGACCTCGACTATTACGACCTCGGCGTCGAGCACCGCGACGCGACCAACGATCAGGTCACGATCGATGCGGCCGAAGCGATCAAGCGCCACGGCGTCGGCGTGAAGTGCGCCACGATCACGCCGGACGAGGCGCGCGTCGAGGAGTTCAAGCTCAAGGAGATGTGGCGCTCGCCCAACGGAACGATCCGCAACATCCTCGGCGGCGTCATCTTCCGCGAGCCGATCATCTGCTCGAACGTGCCGCGTCTCGTGCCGGGCTGGACCCAGCCCTTCGTGATCGGCCGCCACGCCTACGGCGACCAGTATCGCGCCACCGACTTCAAGGTGCCGGGCAAGGGCCGCCTCACTATCAAGTTCGAAGGTGACGACGGCACTGTCATTGAAAAGGAAGTCTTCAAGTTCCCCGATGCCGGCGTCGCGATGTCGATGTACAACCTCGACCAGTCGATCATCGATTTCGCTCGCGCCTCGTTCAACTACGGCCTCGCCCGCAAGTACCCGGTCTATCTGTCGACCAAGAACACCATCCTGAAGACCTATGATGGGCGCTTCAAAGATCTGTTCCAGAAGGTGTTCGACGAGGAGTTCAAGTCGAAGTTCCAGTCGCTCGGCCTGACCTACGAGCACCGCCTGATCGACGACATGGTCGCCTCCTGCCTCAAGTGGTCGGGCGGCTATGTCTGGGCCTGCAAGAACTACGACGGCGACGTGCAGTCGGACACGGCGGCGCAGGGCTTCGGCTCGCTCGGGCTGATGACCTCGGTGCTGATGACGCCGGACGGCCAGACGGTCGAAGCCGAGGCCGCCCACGGCACGGTGACGCGCCACTACCGTGAGCACCAGAAGGGCAAGGCGACCTCGACCAATTCGATCGCCTCCATCTTCGCCTGGACTCGCGGCCTCGCCCACCGGGCAAAGCTCGACGGTAACGCCGACCTCGCCAAGTTCGCCGCGACCTTGGAGAAGGTCTGCGTCGACACCGTCGAGGCCGGCCACATGACGAAGGATCTCGCCCTCCTCGTCGGCCCGGACCAGAAGTGGCTCACCACCAACGGCTTCCTCGACAAGGTCGATGAGAACCTGAAGGCGGCGATGGCGGGGTGAGGTAGAGGCCGCCCGCTTCCCTTTCCCTTCTGCGGGAGAGGGTGGCTCGCGAAGCGGGCCGGGTGAGGGGCGCGCCGTTTCCGGAGAGTTCGGGGCCGGCCACTTTCCCGCCTCGCATCCGCGACGCACCCTCCCCCCGCAGCGGGGGAGGTTATGTTTCGGCGTTCACCCAGCCTTCTTCGCCGCGTTCCGCTTGCGCGTCTCGGCCGCTTTCTTGGCCGAGGCCGAGCGCTCTTCCTTGGTGCGCGAGGCCGAGGCCGTACCGCCGCTGCGACCGCCCTTATGCGCGGCGGGATGGCCGGTGGAGCGCCCGCGGCCCGAGCCACCGGGCTTCTTGCCGCCGCCGTCATCCTTGTTGACGGTCGCCCAGGCGCGGGATTCCGCTTCCTTCTCGGGCACGCCGCGGGATTCGTAGGATTCGGCGATGTGCTCCGCCTTGCGGATCTGCTTGTCCGTGTATTTCGACTTGTCGCCCTGAGCCATGATGCTCTCCCGATTGGCCGCGGCGGTCAGGTTTGGACCGGCGCGTCGAGGGCCGCACGCACCCGCCGGATCAGCTCGGCGCGGCGGTACGGCTTGTTCAGGATATCGAACTCCGGACGCTCGATGCCGGTTCGCTCAAGGCTGGCCTCGGCGTAGCCGGTGGTGAGCAAGATCTTGAGGGCGGGGTGGCGGCGACGCGCCTCGCGGGCAAGCGACAGACCGTCCATGCCGCCGGGCATGATCAGGTCGGAGAACAGCAGGTCGATCTCCGGATGGTCGCCAAGGATCTCTAGGGCCTCGCGGCCGTGGCGGGCCATCAGGGTGCCGTATCCGTAGTCGCGCAGGATCGCCCGGGCGAGTTCGGCGACGTCGGCGCGGTCGTCGACGATCAGAATCGTCTCCGTCCCCGGCCGCTCATCGATCGAGGGAGGCGGCTCGTTCGGTTCGCCCTCCTCCTCGGTGGCCGGGAAGGACAGGCGCACGGTCGTCCCTTCCCCCATCACCGACTCGATCTGCGCGAAGCCGCCCGACTGCTTGGCGAAGCCGTAGACCATCGACAGGCCGAGCCCGGTGCCCTTGCCCTCCTCCTTCGTGGTGAAGAACGGGTCCATCACCCGCGCCAGCACATCCGAGGGGATGCCGGAGCCCGTATCCGTGACCGCGACGCTGACGAGGCGACCGGTGCCGTCGGGGCGGCTGGCTTCCTCGTTGCGGGTCGTGATGGTGACGTGTCCGCCCTCCGGCATCGCGTCGCGGGCGTTGATGAGAACGTTGAGCAGGGCGACCTCGGCCTGGGTCCGGTCGATCCGGCAGGCGCGGAGATCGGGGGCGAGATCGGTCTCGATCGTCACCGCGTCGCCCAGCGTGCGCGCGGCCAGCTCCTTGGTCTCGGTGACGAGGTCGTTGAGATTGAGGGTGCGGCCGACGAGGCGCTGCTTGCGGGCGAAGGCCAGCAATTGCTGCGTCAGTGTCGAGGCGCGCTCGGCCGCTTCGCGGATGTTGCCCACGGCACGGCCCATGCGGCCGGGATCGGCGTCCGGCCGTTCGAGATTGGTCGCAAGCGAGTCGGCATATCCCAGGATGACCTGGAGCAGATTGTTGAAGTCGTGGGCGATCCCGCCGGTGAGCTGGCCGATCGCCTCCATCTTCTGCGCCTGATGCAGCGATTCCTCGGCGATGCGGCGGCGGGTGATGTCGAGCTGCGAGCCGAAGAAGTACACGAGGTCGCCGGCCGCATTGTAGACCGGGCTGACGAACAGCGCGTTCCAGAAGGATGAGCCGTCCTTGCGGTAGTTCAGGATCTCAGTGGCGACGTCGCGCCGGGCGGCGATGGCATCGCGCACCTGCGCCCGCGTCGCCGGATCGGTCTCGGGCCCCTGGAGGAAGCGGCAGTTGCGGCCGATGACCTCGTCGCGGGCGTAGCCCGTCATTTCCAGGAAGGCCTGGTTCACGAAGACGATCGGATGGTCGTCCCGGTTCGGGTCGACCACCACCATCGGCATGCGGGTCATCGAAACGGCGGCAAAGAAGATGTCGTTGCCCGCATCGAACTCGTGGCCGGCCGCGCCGGCTTCGACGCTCGTGTGGACGCCGTGGGGTCTCTTCTCGGGGATGTCGGTCATGCGGACCCGCGGCGTGGCGTGATGGTCGAGGCCACCGGCGTCGCCGCCGCTTCCTCACTGCTGGAGTGTAGAGCGTCGTCTCGAAAGGGGGGCCCCGAACTTTGTAGAAAAACGCTGGGCAGAAAGACGATGCAAAGTTGAGCGCGCAGGAACGATCGAGTCCGCGCGCCCGTCACGGCGGGCAGGGCCGCCCCGGCAGGGCGGTCCTGCCCGAGGGCGTCAGCCCTCCTCGTCGATGCCGAAGCTGACGTTCTCGACATTCGCCCGCTCGAAGGCTTGCATCACGTACTGGTAGGAGCGTTCCATGTCGCTGTGCTCCTCGCCCTCGCTCTCGATCGGCTTGAGCACGAACATCAGCATCGAGCGGCCCGTGACCGAGTAGCTCTCGCCCACGGCGAAGCTCTCCACTTCCTGGCTGTCGGGCAGGTTGGTGTCGAGCAGCCGCGTCCAGGCGGTGCCACCGGCGGCCTCGGGGAAGGTGAAGTCCACCACGTCGTGATAGGCGTTGTAGAACAGAAGCAGGGTGGCATCGCCGCCGCGCTTGTGGATGCCGCTCGCCTGCGCACGCCCGTCGAGCAGGACGGCCAGGGTCCGCGAATTGCCGTCGTTCCAGTTCTCCGGGCTCATCTCGGTACCGGCGGCCGTGAGCCAGGTCACATCCTTGACACCGAATTCCTCGTCGTAGGCGCCTGTTACGAAGCGGCCGCGCGAGAGCATCGGGAGCGAATTGCGCAGCAGGATCAGGCGCTGCGTGAACTCGGCGAGATCCCGCTCCTCCTCGCCGATGGCGCCCCAATCGACCCAGGAGACTTCGTTGTCCTGGCAATAGGCGTTGTTGTTGCCCTGTTGGGTCCGGGCGAACTCGTCGCCGGCGAGCAGCATTGGCGTGCCCTTCGACAGGAACAGGGTGGCGAGCATGTTGCGCATTTGGCGCAGGCGCACCGTGCGGATTTCCGGATCGTCGGTCGGGCCCTCGACGCCGTAATTGTAGGACAGGTTATGGCCGTGCCCGTCGCGGTTGCCCTCGCCGTTCGCCTCGTTGTGCTTCTCGTTGTAGGAAACGGTGTCGTTGAGCGTGAAGCCGTCATGGGCGGTGATGAAGTTCACCGAGGCCCAAGGGCGGCGTCCGCGCTTGTTGAACTTGTCGGCGGACGCGGTGATGCGCGAGGCTAGCCCCGGCAGCAGCCCGGCATCGCCCTTCCAGTAGCCGCGCACGTCGTCGCGGAACCGGTCGTTCCACTCGGCCCAGCCCGGAGGGAAGCCACCGACCTGATAGCCGCCGGGGCCGCAATCCCACGGCTCGGCGATGAGCTTCACATCGTTGAGCACCGGATCCTGGCGGCAGGTATCGAGGAAGCCGCCGCCCTCGTCGAAGCCGTAGGGCTCGCGGCCGAGGATGGTCGCCAGATCGAAGCGGAAGCCGTCGACCCGCATTTCCGTCGCCCAGTAGCGAAGCGAATCGGTGACGAGCTGCAGCACCCGCGGGTGCGAGAGGTTGAAGGTGTTCCCGGTGCCGGTGTCGTTGATGTAGTAGCGCGGCTGGTTCGGCAGCAGCCGGTAGTAGGAGGCGTTGTCGACGCCTTTGAAGGACAGGGTCGGACCCTTCTCGTTGCCCTCCGCCGTGTGGTTATAGACGACGTCGAGGATCACCTCGAGGCCGGCGCCGTGCATGCGCGCCACCATCTCCTTGAACTCTGAGAAGGCGAAGTCCGGCACCGCGGCGTAGCGCCGGGCCGGCGTGAAGAACGAAATAGTGTTGTAGCCCCAGTAGTTGATCAGGCCCTTCTGCTGCAGGTAATCGTCCTGCACGAAGGAATGCACCGGCAAGAGTTCGACCGAGGTGATGCCGAGGCTCTTGATGTAGTCGAGCACCGCCGGGTGGCCCATGCCGGCATAGGTGCCGCGCAGCTTCTCCGGCACCGCCGGATGCAGCTTGGTGAAGCCCTTCACATGGGTCTCGTAGACGATGGTGCGTTCCCACGGCACGCGCGGCTTGGCATCGCGGCCCCAGGTGAAGGCCGGATCGATCACGCGGGAACGGCGGGTGTAGGGGGCGGAATCGCGCTCATCGAAGGTGAGGTCGTCGCCGGTCTCCATCTGGTAGCCGAACAGGGCCGGGTTCCACTCGATGGTGCCCACCAGCCCCTTGGCGTAGGGGTCGATCAGCAACTTGTTCGGGTTGAAGCGGTGGCCGGCCTCCGGCTCGTAGGGGCCGTGGACGCGGTAGCCGTAGATCGTGCCGGGGCGCGCATCCGGCAGGTAGCCGTGCCAGACCTCGTCGGTGTATTCCGGCAGTTCGATGCGTTCGACTTCCTTCTCGCCCGCATCGTCGAACAGGCACAGCTCGACCTTTGTCGCGTGGGCGGAGAACAAGGCGAAGTTGACGCCGCGCCCGTCCCAGGTCGCACCGCGGGGATGCGGCGAGCCTTCGCGAATTCGCGTGCGCGAGGTGCGCGGCTTCGGCATCCCATTCCTCTCGGTATCGGCCATCGTCGTCCCATTCTCGTTGGTGGCGGCCCCCTCGGGTCCGGCCGGACTCTGAACGTTCACGGAACCGCGAAGCTCCGTCTCGGCTGATGCGGCGCAGCAAATTTTTCCCGATCCGCCGCACGCTGTCGCGGATGTGGGAGAGCGATGTGTTAGCCTTGGACGAAACTCGCGGTGGAGGCTCGCGTTGCACCGCTCCCCATCGATCGGAACGGATACGCCCGTGGAGAACACGCGCTGATGATCGAAGACTCCGAACACCGGCCCAACGGCCTTCAGACCCTGGCCGAGCGGCACGGCGTCAGCCTGGAGGCGGTGCGACACCTGCTGCGGGCCCTTCAATCCGGCCAGGGCAACATGGCCCAGTTCGACCATCCCGACCTTGGCGGCTTCGGGCAATGGTCGCGCGGCGGAATGGTGATGGTCGGATCGATGAACAACCACGCCCTGAAGGCGCGGGTCGATGCCCTCTGCACCGAACTCGCCGCGGCCCTGCCGCTCTCCGGTTTCCGCGAGGAGGCAGCCTCGGGCAACTGGTGGCCGGAGGAACTCGGCCTCCCGTCGAGCGCGGGGGCGCAGAACGGCACGCGCTACGCGTTCTTCCCCGAGAGGCGGCGGCTTGCCGTCGAGACCGACGGCCGGCTCGCCCTCTACGACACGGGTGAGCGCATCGTCACCGGTGCGAGCCAGCAGCAGGGCGGGACCTCGTCGCTGCGCTTCAGCGGTCCGCAGGGAAGTTTTTCGCTGGACGATCTGACGCCTGTCGAGCGGGACGCGTCGGACAAGCCCTCGGTCTCCACGGCTGCGACGGCCTCCACGTTCTCGATGGGATCGTCTTCGGCGTTCGCCGCTCGTCCGGCCGCGGCCGCTGCCCATCGGCAGGGTCCGGCCTCTGCGGGCGCAGACTCCGCCGATGTGCTCTCGATCCTCGAACGGCTGGCGGAGCTGCACAAGAAGGGCGTGCTGACCGACGCGGAGTTTTCGGGAAAGAAGGCGGAGTTGCTGGCACGGCTCTGACGCTCGCTCCGTCATGGCGCGGCGATCCGGACAGGGCGTGCCGCTGGATCGCCGCGCCGACGCGCAATGACGGGATCCGGCCCGGCGGCCGGCCGTTAGGGCGACGGCCTGTCGCCGCAGGGGCCGGTGGATCGCCGCGAGCGCCCTAGATCCGGCCCATGGCCCCGCGCGACCTCATCGACATCGACCGCATCTTCTACGAGCCCGCGGTCGCCGATTACCCGCGCGGACGCGAGATCCTGGCCCGCTATCCCAACGCCGAGCGGATCGAGGTCCCCTCGCACTGGAACATCCCGGACCTGCACGGCAATGCCGGTTCGGTCGAGGATTGGGTGCGGATCAAGCGTTCGACTCTCGTGCTCGGCGTGAAGAAGGGGCTCGCGATGCGGCCCAACGGTCGCTCCGCTCATTTCATCGCGCCCTCCACATCGAACGGCTGCGCGATGGCCTGCGCCTATTGTTACGTGCCGCGCCGCAAGGGTTTTTCCAACCCGATCTCGCTGTTCGTGAATGCCGAGGCGGTCTGCGCCGCGATCGCGCGCCATGCGGGCAAGCAGGGTCCGCTGCCCGAGCCCGACCAGATCGACGGGCAGGCCTGGGTCTACGATCTCGGCGAGAACGGCGATCTCTCGATCGATGCGATGATCTGCGACAACGTTCGCGATCTCGTCGCGCTGTTTCGCGGGTTGCCCAACGCCAAGGGGTCCTTCGCGACCAAGGCGGTGAACCGGGATCTCCTCGCTTATGATCCGCAGGGGCGCACCCGCATCCGCTTCTCGCTGATGCCCGCCCGGATCGCCCGCATCGTCGATGTCCGGACCACGCCGATCCCCGAGCGGATCGCCGCGATCGACGACTTCGTGAGGGCCGGCTACGAGGTCCACGTCAATTTCTCGCCCGTCATCCTCTACGAGGGCTGGGAGGCGGATTGGGCGGCGCTGTTCGATGCGATCGACAGGACGATCTCGGGCGCAGCCAAGGACCAACTCGCCTGCGAGATCATCATGCTGACCCACAATGCCGGGCTGCACGCGGTCAATCTCGGTTGGCACCCGAAGGCCGAGGATCTGCTCTGGCGGCCGGACATTCAGGAGACGAAGCGCTCCGAGGGCGGCGGCGACAACCTGCGCTATCGCACCGGCTGGAAGGGACAATGGCTTGCCCGGTTCAAGACGCTGCTCGCCGAGCGGATGCCCTATTGCCGCGTGCGCTACGCGTTCTGATAGGGTCTCCGCTCGATCAGAGCGGGGCGCGGATCAGCCAGCCCGCGCGGCGCTTGAGCGAAGTCCAGATCCGCCATCCCGAGGGGATCAACCGGATTTGGCATGAGGAGAAAGCGAATGCCGGTTCACGAAAACTATCTGCGCGAGGCGACCGAACTGGCGCTGGCCAACGTCGCCGAGGGCGGCAGCCCCTACGGGGCGGTGATCGTGCGAGACGGCGAGGTCGTGGCGCGGGCGGCCAACCGCATCCACCGCACCAACGATCCGAGCGATCACGCCGAGATGGTGGCGTTGCGGGAGGCGAGCCAGCGGCTCGGTCGGCCCAAGCTCGACGACTGCATCGTCTATGCCAGCGGGCGGCCCTGCCCGATGTGCCATGCAGCCATGCGGCTCGCCGGGATCAAGCAGGGGTACTTCGCCTTCACCGCCGAGGAGGCGGAGGCCGAGGGGCTGATTAGTGCCGGGATCTATGCCGAGCTGTGCCGGCCACTCGAAGAGCAGCCGATGCAGGTGCGCCACCACCCGGTGCCCGGCGAGCCGAGCCCCTACCGCGCCTGGGCAGAGCGCAAGGGGAGCTGAGGACCTGGCTCAGTGCGTCCAGGGCGCCGTGCGGTTGAACTTGAAATTGTCGGAGTAGGACAGGCCCTTGCGCGCGATCGGCGGCGGCGTCTCCTCGACCCGGTAGGCGATGCCCGCCGACTGGGCGTAGGCCACCGCCTCCTCCGACGTGTCGAATTCGAGCCGGACCTGCTGCAGCATGTCCGAGGAGCCGGTCCAGCCCATCAGCGGATCGGTCTCGCGCGGCTCGGTCTGGTCGAACTCCAGCACCCACTGCTTGGTGCGGGCGAGCCCGGACTGCGTGGGATCCTTGGCGGGACGGTAGATGCGGGCGCTCGGCATCGGACGGCTGTCGTCTCCGGGGAAGGTATGGTCGGGGCGATAGGATTCGAACCTACGACCCTCTGCTCCCAAAGCAGATGCGCTACCAGACTGCGCTACACCCCGACGCTGTCAGGGAGATACCGCCTCGGCTCTCGGCCGGCAAGGCGCCGCTCGTCACACGAGGATGTCGAGGACGCGTTTCTCGGCCTCGATCGAGGATTTCAGCACCGCGGTGTTCACGGAGACGCCGAACGAGGCCGAGGCCAGCTCGGTCACGGCCGTGACGGGTTCGGCGGCGGATCGGGGCGAGGCGACCCGGGCGGCCGCCCCGTCGAAGCGCTGCAGGGCGGCGCTCACGCCCGCCGAACTCGTCGAGACTGCCGAGACCATGAACCGTCGCCTTTCGTCCCGCGCAGCACAGCACGGAAAGGTAAAGGACGTGCTCAGGGAATCGGTGCAAAGCCCGCGCGCCGGCCGCGGCTTGATCGGATCGCCGAGCGATCCCACTTCGCCGCAGGTCGGAGGCCTCGCCCTCGCGGGCTCGGAGACAAGGCGCAGCGATGATCGATCTGTACTACTGGCCGACCCCGAACGGTCACAAGGTGACGATGTTCCTGGAGGAGGCCGGCCTCCCCTACACGATCCATCCGGTGGATCTCGGCAAGGGTGCGCAGTTCGAGCCGTCCTTCCTGAAGATCGCGCCGAACAACCGCATGCCGGCCATCATCGATCACGCCCCGGCCGATGGCGGCGAGCCGGTCTCGCTGTTCGAGTCGGGGGCGATCCTGCTCTACCTCGCGGAGAAGACCGGGCGCTTCCTTCCCGCCGACCTGCGCGGGCGGGCCGAGACCCTGCAATGGCTGTTCTGGCAGATGGGCGGGCTCGGGCCGATGCTCGGCCAGAACCACCATTTCTCGCAATACGCGCCGGAGAAGATCCCCTACGCCATCGACCGCTACGTGAAGGAGACGAACCGGCTCTACGGCGTGCTCGACCGCCGGCTCGCCGACAGCGCCTTCGTTGCGGGCGCCGACTACACCATCGCCGACATGGCGGCCTATCCCTGGATCGTGCCGTGGGAGAAGCAGGGCCAGCGCCTCGACGACCATCCCAACCTGAAGCGCTGGTTCGAGGCGATTGCCGAGCGGCCCGCAACCAAGGCCGCCTATGCGCGCGCGGCCGAGGTCAATCCGAATTACGGCCAGCCGATGAGCGAGGACGCCAAGCGGGTGATGTTCGGCCAGACCGCCGTGAGCACCAAGAAATAGGGCGCGGCTACCGCCCGCTGCGCCGGGCGGCCACCGTGGCGAGGCCGGCGAAGTCCTTGTCGCCGTCGCCGTGGGCGATGGCGTCGAGGAGGTTGTCGCGCAGCACGCTGGCGAACGGCATCGGCACGTTGACCGCCTCACCCGCGGCCAGCGCGAGGCGGACATCCTTGAGGCCGAGTCGGATGGTGAAGCCCGGCGGCTCGTAGCGGCCCGCCATGATCATCGCGCCGTAATTCTTGTAGACCGGTGAGGCGAACAGGGTGCTGGTGAGCATCTCCAGCACGTCGGCTCCGGCGATGCCGTGCCCTTCCGCGAAGGCGGCCGCCTCCCCCATCGCCTCGATGGCCGACACCAGCATGAAATTGCCCGCGAGCTTGACGGCGTTCGCCCGCTCCGGCTCCGCGCCGAAGCGCCAGGTCTTGCTGCCCATGGCATCGAACAGCGGCTGCACCCGTGCGATCGCCGCGTCATCGCCGGCGGCGATGATGTTGAGCGCACCGTTCGAGGCCGCATCCGGCCGGCCGAAGACCGGGGCGGAGACATAAGGCACGCCCGCGCGACCGTGGACCGCCGCCAGCTCCTTGGCGAGCGCCACCGAGATCGTGGACATGCCGACATGGACGCCCGGACGCCCGCCGGAATCGAGCAACCCGCCCTCGACGATCACCGAGCGCAGGGCCGCGTCGTCGGCGAGCATGGTGATGGCCGCGTCCCCGGAGAAAGCCTCGGCGGCGCTGGCGACGGGCTCGGCGCCCTCGACCGCCTTCGCTGCCTCCGGCGAGCGGTTCCACACGCGCACCCGGTGCCCCGCAGCGACGAGCCGCGCCGCCATCGCCCGGCCCATGCGGCCGAGCCCGATGAAACCGACGTCCATGGGTCAACTCCGGATTGCTGCCCCGTCCCCTTAAGGGGGACTCAGTGCGTGTTGAGGAATTCCAGCGTCAGCGTGTTGAACATCTCGGTCGCCTCCATGTGGACGAGGTGGCCGACATTGTTGATCACCTCCGCCTTGCCGTTCGGCATCCGGTTGGCGAGGGCACGGGCGTGGCCCGTGTTGTCGCCCATGCCGGAGCGCATCTCCGCCGGGGCGAAGCCCTTGCCGGGGGCGTTGTGGTCGTTGGCACCCATGATGAACAGGGTCGGCGCCTTCACGAGCGGGATCTCGTGGACGACCGGCTGGCCCCAGATCATCTGGTAGGAGTTCACGAAGGACCGGAGCCAGCGCGGATACTCGCCCGAGCCCTTCACGCGCTCGCGGATCGACACGAAGGGCTCGATCGCCGAGGCGGGGATCGAGAGCGCGTAGCTCGTCATCAACTGCTTGCGGTAGGCGTCGGCGCTGAGATCGCCCTCGCGCGCCATGAGCGTCTCGTCGGAGACCGGCGGGACGGCGTAGCGGTAATCCTCCAGCCCGATCGGGGCTTCCAGCACCAGGCTGTTGACCCGCTGCGGGTAGCTGCGCGCCAGCCGCACCGCGAGCATGCCGCCCATGGAATGGGCGACCACATCGAAGCGCGGAAATCTTCAGACTGTCGGCGAGCGCGATCGTGTCGGCGGCCATCCGGTCGAAGGTGAAGGCGCCGACCGGCTTCGAGGATTTGCCGAAGCCGAGCTGATCGGGGACCACCACGCGGTAGCCGGCATTCGAGAGGGCGCGGATCACCGGGTCCCAGTAGCTCGAAGGAAAGTTGCGCCCGTGCAGCAGCAGCACCGTGCGGCCATTCGCGTTCTCGGCGGCCGGCACATCCATGTAGGCGAGGCGCTGCGCCTCGCCATCGCGCATCAGCGGCAGGAAGCGCACCGGGAAGGGATAGGTGAAGCCTTCGAGGCCGATGCCGAGCGGCGTCTGCTCCTGGGCCCAGGCAACCGCCGGTGACAGGGCCGGCAGGGGAGCGAGGCAGAGCGCGAGGCAGGAGGCAAGGAGCGGATAGGCACGCATGGACGCTTCGTCTCCGGTGGCCGGCTGTCGAGAAAAGACGATACAGAGACACAGAACCTGAGCGCCGCGTCCAGGGCTCGGTCCGCCCGAGGACGGCGCGCTCGGCGTGAACTCTGTCCCGGCGGCACGCACGTTCCGAAGCGCGGCGCATCGTCCGGTGAGGGACAGATAGGGCGGATCGGCCGCCTGCAAGCTCCGGATGGTGAACGGTGACGGCACGGAAGTCAGGAGAGGCCGGCGGCGACGGGCTGCCGCTGCGGGACCGGATGCTGGCGCTCTCCGCCATGGCGCTCGCCATCGCGATGGCGGTGCTCGATGGCGCGATCGTCAACGTCGCCCTGCCGGTGATCGCCCGCGACCTCGACGTGCTGGCCTCCGACGCGATCTTCATCGTCAGCGCCTACCAGATCGCCGTCACCGCCGCCCTCCTGCCCCTGGCGACGCTCGGCGAGATCTGGGGCTATCGCCGGGTCTATCTGAGCGGTCTGGCCGTCTTCACCGCCGCCTCGCTCGCCTGCGCCTTCGCGCCCGGCCTCGCGAGCCTCACCGCCGCGCGGGTGGCGCAGGGGCTCGGCGCGGCCGGGATCATGAGCGTCAACATCGCGCTCGTGCGCTTCATCTACCCGCATCGGCTGATCGGGCGCGGGGTCGGCAACGTGGCGCTCATCGTCGCGGTGGCCGCCGCCGCCGGGCCGACGGTCGCCGCCGCGATTCTCTCGGTGGCGACCTGGCCCTGGCTGTTCCTCGTCAACCTGCCGGTCGGGCTCGTCGCGCTCGCCGTCGGGGTCCGCACCCTGCCGCACACGCCCCGCTCCGCCCGCCGCTTCGATCTCAGGAGCGCGGGCCTCAACGCCCTCACCATCGGCCTGCTGATCGTCGGCCTCGACGGCCTCGCCGATCCGGGCACGCGCGGGCTCGCCGTGGCGGCGATGGGGGCGTCGCTCGCGGTCGGCGTCGTCTTCGTGCGCAGCCAAATCCGGCTGGCGGCGCCGCTGCTTCCCCTCGACCTGCTGCGGATCCCGGCCTTCGCCCTGTCGATGGTGGCCTCGGTCTGCTCGTTTGCGGCGCAGATGATCGCCTACGTCGCCCTACCCTTCTACTTCCACGACGGGCTGGGCTTCTCGGAGACCCGCACCGGCTTCCTGATGACTCCCTGGCCGCTCGCCATCGCGGCGATGTCACCCTTCGCCGGCCGGCTCGCCGACCGCTTCCCGCCGGGCCTGCTCGGCAGTCTCGGCCTCGTCCTGCTGGCGGCCGGCATGGCCTCTCTCGCGCTCCTGCCGGAGACGCCCTCGACGCTCGACGTGGTCTGGCGTCTGACCCTCTCCGGCATCGGCTTCGGGCTGTTTCAGTCGCCCAACAACAAGGTCATCATCACCAGCGCCCCGCGGGAGCGCAGCGGCGGCGCCAGCGGCATGCAGGCGAGCGCCCGGCTTGTGGGCCAATCGGTCGGAGCGGCGTTGGTCGCCGTGCTGTTCAGCGTGATCCCTGGCGGGCCGGTGGGCGCCTTCGCCGTCACCCTCTGGTGCGCTGTCGCCCTGGCGCTCACCGGCGCCGTCGCGAGCGGCCTACGACGGACGGGACCGTGACCCGCGACCGCTGATCAGCACCAACCTCCCGCTCATGCGTTGTCGCGTCGACAACGATGATCGCGGCGAGCGGAGGCGGCTGATGGACATCGACCTGAAGGGGCGCAGCGCCCTCGTCACCGGTTCGACCGGCGGCATCGGCTACGCCGTCGCGCGCGAACTCGGCCGGCTCGGCGCCTATGTCGCCGTCAACGGCCGCACCGCCGAGCGGGTGGACGCGGCGATCGTGCGCCTGCGCGGTGAGGTGCCCGGCGGTGAGTTCATCGCCGGCATCGGCGATGTCGGCACCGAGGAGGGCGCGGCCGAACTCGTCGCCGCCCTGCCGCGGGTCGATATCCTCGTCAACAATGCCGGCATCTTCGAGCCGAAGCCGTTCTTCGAGATTGCCGACGCCGAGTGGCGCCGCTTCTTCGAGGTCAACGTGATGAGCGGCATCCGCCTCGCGCGCGCCTACGGACCCGGCATGGTCGAGCGCGGCTGGAGCCGGATCGTCTTCATTGCCAGCGAGTCGGGCGTCAACATCCCGCCGGAGATGGTCCATTACGGCATGACGAAGACGGCCCAGCTCGCGGTCTCCCGCGGTCTGGCCGAGACCGTCGGCGGCAGCGGCGTCACCGTCAATAGCGTCCTGCCCGGCCCGACCATGACCGAGGGCGTAGTCGATTTCCTGGAATCGATGGGCGCGGGCGAAGGCGACCTGGAGGCCAAGGGCCGCGCCTTCATCGCCGAGAACCGACCGACGTCGCTCCTGAAGCGCCTCGCGCGGCCGGAGGAAGTGGCCAATATGGTGGCCTATCTCTGCACACCCGCCGCGAGCGCCACCACGGGGGCGGCACTTCGAGTCGATGGCGGCGTGCTGCGCGGCATCGCCTGAGATCCGCCGCACCCGAACCCGCCGGACGTACGGACCGGCCTGACCGGTTCCGTACTCCGAGGGACGGTCCGCGAACGGCTCTGTTCGATCAGGACTTCAGGTGCGCGGCGAGATGCTTGTTCATCTCGAACATCGAGCACTTGTCCTTGCCGAAGATCTTCTTGAGCTTGTCGTCGGCGACGATCTCGCGCTTGTTCTCCGGGTTCTGGAGGTTGTGCTTCTTGATGTGCTCCCACACCTTGCTGACGACCTCGCCGCGCGGCAGGGGCTTGTCGCCGACGATGGCGGCGAGTTCGGGAGACGGCTTCAGGGGCTGCTGAAGTGCGTTGGGCTTGGTGCCGGAGGCAGCCTTGGTAGCAGTCTCCTTTTTCGGGGCACTCTTGGGCGCAGCCGCCTTCTTCTCCGTCGTCTTGGTAGCCATGGTTTCCCTCCGTCCTGCGGACCGGCAGATTCGTGCCACGAGCCCAAGGGGGTCCCCGAGAGGCATGGGGGCACTGAGGAGCAACAACTAAGCGGTGCCGCGCCCGTTCCAAGTGGAGAACGGCACCGCTGTGCCGTCCATCCACAGATCAGCGGACCTTTTCGCAACGCAATCCGCTGCCCGAGGGATTTTTTGCACCGTCGTTCACACCGACCGGCCCGATCCGGCGGGCGAAAGCCGGGCCCGCGCCGCCTCCGCCCGAATGGAGGGGGAACCGCGCCCGCCGCGCCGCATTCAAGCAACACCCCGGCTCACGGCCCCGTCAGAGGCCGGTCGGGGACGGTCTGGACAATTCGGAGACTTGGATGCCGACGGATCTGCCCGAAGAGCGGGCCTATCGAAAGCCGGGGACGCTCGAACTGGACCCGACCTCCGGTGAGGGCGTGGCGACCGACGAGACGCCCCGTCTGATCGCCTCGGACAAGGTCGAGGGCACGCCGGTCTACGACGGGACCGGCCGCCACCTCGGCAGTGTTCACAATTTCATGGTCGACAAGGTCTCGGGACAGGTCGCCTACGCCGTGCTGTCCTTCGGCGGATTTCTCGGCTTCGGCGAGGCCTACCATCCGCTGCCGTGGAACGCGCTGACCTACTCGGTCGAACTCGGTGGATACGTGGTCGATATCGACCCCGCCGATCTCGAAGGCGCACCGACGCAGGGCCCCGGCGAGGACCCGTTCTCCGATCCGCGCTTCGGCGGGCGCCTCGACGACCACTGGGGCGGCCGGAAGGCGCCGACGGCCTGAGCCGTCGGAGCCGAGCCGGATTTGCGGCGCCGCCCTGATGCGATCAGGTCGGGCAGGGTCTCAGAACTTGCCGCCGAGGCCCACGCTTCCGCTCGAGCCCATCTGTGGGGCGAGGCCGCCGGAACTGGTCCGCGTCGTCGGCTCGCCGTCGATCTCCTCGCGGCGGATCCGGCGCGGGCCTTCCTCGGCGGTGCGGGTCTGACCGCGAATGGTCTTCGGCAGCTCCAGGGGGCGAGTCGGCGCTGCGGCGAGGGGGCGGCCCTCGTCGTCGACCTGGGCGCTGCGCAGGGGGCGGCCGGGCAGCGTGCCGCGAGCGGAGGGCGGGGGGCCGAGATCGGTTTCCGGCATGACGCCGCCACCGCCGCCCAGGGCCTGGCAGCCGCCGAGGCTCGCCGCAAGAAGCGCCGCGGCGCACAGTCTCGACGGGTGTAACATGGTTGTCTCGTCCTCGTATCGGCCGCCCCGGACCGCAGACTCGGTGGGCTCTGACTCGGACGAAGCCCAACCGAGACCGTGGCCAGGGGCCGGCAACCTTGAGATTTCCTGCATCCGTCTAAGGCAGGGTTCGGGCGAAAACCAGACGGGGGTTGCGGATGCCTGACCGGTTACGGTGGACTGGCATCGCGCTTGTGCAAATCCGGCCGTTCGCAGAGGGGTCTCGAGCGCGATACGGTCGAAGCGGCCGGCCCGCTCGGCCGGGTCATCCACAACTTCGCCGTGGTTGGCGGGCATGGACGATGCGTCCGCCCGCCCCATACCGTCCGGTGAGCGGCCGGCTCGTTGCAGCCGCCATGCGGATTCTTCCAGACTGTCGAGGGGTATAGGAGTGCGCAGACTGATCCGGCCGATCGCGACACCGGCGATCGTCCTCCTCGCCACGGCGGCCATGGCCGCGGACGGCTCGACGGGCGCCCCGGGCGAGGCGTCGCCGCCCGCCGCATCCGCCCCGCCTCCCGCGGCGGCGCCCGTCGTGCCACCGGCCCCGCCCGCCAACGGTGGCGCCGCGCCGTCGCAGGGCGGCGGCACCCCGGCGGTGGTGCTCGACACCCAGGATTACGAGAGCCTGCTCGGCAAGAGTGTGCGTGCCATGAACGGCGATGACCTCGGCCGGATCATCGACATCATTATCGACCGCGACGGCCGCCCCCGCGCCGCGGTGATCGATTTCGGCGGCTTCCTCGGCGTCGGTTCGCGCAAGATCGCGGTGGATTGGCGGGTCCTGAAGTTCACCACCGAGGGCAAGGTCGGCCGCCTCACGCTCCAGCTCAACCGCAATCAGGTCCGGGTCTCGCCCGAATACAAGGCCGGCGAGCCCATCGTCGTACTCGGCGCCACCAGTCCGGGCGCGGCGATCCCCGGTGCCGCTATCCCGCCGGAAGGCGACGCCGCTGCTGCCGAGAAGGCCGCTGCCGAGAAGCCCGTGGTGCCGTCGGACAAGGCCTCTGACCGGCCGCAGGAGAAGACGCCGGATCGATGACGGCATTCCCGGTGACGGAACGGCGCGCGTATCCGGCGCGCGAGCGCGACACGCATCGCAGCGACCTGCGTGAGCGGGGCGGTTCCCGCCCGGGCCGCCGCGCGGGCCGCGCGAGCGAGCCGGCGTCTGCCCCCGCCGAGCCGTCGCGCCGCGCCACCTACGGCCTCGACGCGTTCACGTTCTTCATCGCCAACCTGCAGACCGGGTTCGGGCCGTTCCTCGCCGTCTACTTCACCCAGCAGAAGTGGACGCAGTCGGATATCGGGCTCGCGCTCACCGTCGGCAGCCTCGTGAGCCTACTCGGGCAGATGCCCGGCGGCGCCTTTGTCGATGCCTCCCGCTCGAAGCGGTTCGCTGCCGGCTTCTCGGCCTTCTGGGTCGGGGCGAGCGCGGTGATGCTTGCCGCGCTACCCACCTATCTCGTCGTGATGCTCGCCATGGCGATCCACTCGGCGGCGAGCTGCGTGCTGACGCCGGCGATCGCCGCCATCTCCATCGGCCTCGTCGGCCATGCAAGGGCGGGAGAGCGCCTGGGGCGCAATGCGAGCTTCTCGGCCATCGGCAATGCGCTCGGCGCCGCCGGAATGGGCGCGATCGGCTATTACCTCTCGAACAACGCGGTGTTCTATCTCGCCGGCCTGCTTGTGATTCCGGCGCTGGTCTCGCTCTCGTTCATCCCGTCCGCCCGCGCCACGGAGGCGGACAAGCCGCGGACGGCCTTGCGCGAACCGGAAGTGCGCGAGGCCGGCGGGATCGCGGTGCTCCTGAAGAACCGGGCGCTCCTGTGCTTTGCCGCCTGCATGGTGCTGTTCTTCCTCGCCAACGCGGCGATGCTCCCCCTCGTCGGCAGCGTCATGACACTGCGCGCCAGCGAGACCGCCACGGCCTTGGTCGCCGCCTGCATCATGGTCCCGCAGGCGGTGCTCGCCCTCACCGCTCCCTTCGTCGGCCGCCTCGCCCAGAGCTGGGGGCGCAAGCCGCTCCTCGTGATCGGCTTCGCGGCCTTGCCCGTGCGCGGCCTGCTCTTCGCCTTCGTCAGCGATCCCTACTGGATGGTCGCCATCCAGGTCTTCGATGGCATTTCGGCCTCCGTTCTCGGCGTCATGGTTCCGCTGATCGTCTCCGACGTCACCCGCGGCACCGGTCGCTTCAACACCGCACTCGGCGCGGTCGGCACCGGCATGGGCATCGGCGCGGCGCTCTCCACAGCGCTCGCTGGCTTCATGGCCGACGAACTCGGCAGCCAGACGGCCTTCATGGGTCTCGCCGTCGTCGGCGCCGTCGGATTGGTGCTCGTGCTGTTGATCATGCCCGAGACGCGGCGCCGGGACGGGGACGAGGCGGGCGAGCCGTCTTGACCTGCGGCGGCCGACGCGGTTGGAATCGTTTGCGCGCCGCACAACTGCTCAAGTTCGGTTCAGCTTCGTTCCGCTATCAGGCGGAAAGCTGCGCGCGCTTGAAACATAAGGCGACGCTTCGCGTTGCGGTTAAAGGGCGGTGCGTGCGCCCTCCAGCCACACTCGGCGCCCAGCGGGTCTGATCGAATCGGGACTGACGATCGCGATGGAAGATCTCTGCCAATACGCCAACAGACCGGGGGCCTTTGTCGGGCGCTATCTCAAGCGCCGGATCATACCGCACCTCGTGATTCTGTTCTCCGTGCTCGGCGCCGTGACCTTCTCGGTCTCGACCGATTACGCGCTCAAGGGCGTGGTCGATGCCCTCGGCAAGGGGCCGAGTGCCGGTCAGGTCTGGTCGGCGCTCGCGCTGCTGATCGCCTTCATCGCCGCCGACAACATGCTCTGGCGCGTGGCGGCGCTGGTCGGCGCCTTCACTTTCGTCGGCGTCACCGGCGACATCCGCCGCGACCTCTTCCGCCACATGACGGGCCACGCGCCCTCGTTCTTCGCAGACCGGCAGCCGGGCACGCTGGCCTCGCGCATCACCGCGACCTCGAACGCGATCTTCACCGTCGAGAACATGTTCACGTTCAACGTGATGCCGCCCTGCGTGGCGGCCGTGCTCTCGATCATCTACATCGGCACCGTGAACATGACGATGGCGCTCGTGCTCGCCGGCATCTTCGCCGCGGTCGTGCTCCTGATGTTCAAGATGGCCTCGGCCGGCAAGCCGCTGCACCACGATTTCGCGGCGAAAGCCGCCAGCGTCGACGGCGAGATGGTCGATCTCGTCGGCAACATGCCGCTGGTGCGCGCCTTCTCCGCCTTCAACCGCGAATTCGTGCGCTTCGACGGCACCATCGGCACCGAGATGCGGGCGCGCCGCTCCTCGCTGCTCTACCTCGAGAAGCTGCGCATCACCCACGCCATCCTCACCGTGCTCTCGATCCTCGGCCTGCTCTACTGGTCGATCAAGATGTGGGAGGCGGGGCAGGCTACGACCGGTCAGGTGGTTCTGGTCTGCACGCTGGGCATCCGCATCCTCGCCGCGACTCGCGACCTCGCCGTGGCGCTCGTGGACGCGACCCAGCACACCGCCCGCCTCTCCGAGGCGTTGCACACCCTGCTGCAGCCGCACGAGCTGGTCGATCACCCGGAGGCCGAGACCCTTGTCGGCCAGACCGGCGCGGAGATGCATTTCGACCACGTCGCCTTCAGCTACCCCGACGGGCGCACCGTGTTCTCCGATTTCGACCTGCTGATCCCGCCGGGTCAGACCGTCGGGCTCGTCGGCAAGTCGGGCGGCGGCAAGTCGACCCTGTTCTCGCTGATCCAGCGCTTCTACGAGGTGCAGGGCGGGCGCATCCTCATCAACGGGCAGGACATCAACCGCGTCACGCAGGAGAGCCTGCGCGAGGCGATCACGGTGGTGCCGCAGGACGTGTCGATGTTCCACCGCTCCTTGCGTGAGAACATCCGCTACGGCCGGCCGGATGCCACCGACGAGGAGGTGTGGCAGGCGGCCGAGGCCGCCCACTGCACCGACTTCATCCAGGCCCTGCCGGAAGGCTTCGACACGATCGTCGGCGATCGCGGCGTGAAGCTTTCGGGCGGCCAGCGCCAGCGCATCGCGATTGCCCGCGCGATCCTGAAGGATTCGCCGATCCTACTCCTCGACGAGGCCACCTCGGCGCTCGACGCCGAGTCCGAGGAGGCGATCCGCGCCGCGCTCGCTAATTTGATGAAGGGTCGCACCGTCATCGCCATCGCCCACCGCCTGTCGACGCTGAAGGATTTTGACCGGATCGTCGTGCTGGAAGGCGGCAAGATCATCCAGGACGGCTCGCCGGAGAAGCTCACCCACCTCGACGGCTTCTATCGCGAGCTGATGAAGAAGGAATCGATGTCGATGGCGCTGGCCGCGGCCTGACGCACCGGGGCATCCCGTTCGCTGGATCGGCGGGACGGGGTGCCAACATCGATCGGCGAGCACACAATCCTATCGTGAGGCCGGGCGGTGCGTTCACTGTCCGGCCTTTCGCTTTTCACGCAACAGAGCCGGAGCCCGCCGTGGCCGAGCAGCAATTCGCCAGCGACAACTATGCCGGGATCTGTCCCGAGGCATGGGACGCGATGCATGCGGCCAATGCCGGCCACGCGCCGGCTTACGGCGCCGATTCCTGGACGCAGGCAGCCGCCGACGGGTTTCGCCAGTTGTTCGAGACCGATTGCGAGGTCTTCTTCGTCTTCAACGGCACGGCGGCGAACTCGCTCGCCCTGGCCTCGCTCTGCCAATCCTATCACAGCGTGATCTGCGCCGACTCGGCCCATATCGAGACCGACGAGTGCGGCGCGCCGGAATTCTTCTCCAACGGCTCGAAGCTGCTGACCGCCGCGACCGAGGACGGCAAGCTGACGCCCGATCTCGTGCGGACGATCGCGGGCAAGCGCAGCGACATCCATTTCCCGAAGCCGAGGGCGGTGACGCTGACCCAGGCGACCGAGACCGGGCGGGTCTACACCGCGGACGAGATCGCCGCGGTCGCCGAGGTCTGCCGCGCCGCGGGCCTGCGCCTTCACATGGACGGTGCCCGCTTCGCCAATGCCTGCGCCTCGCTCGATGCGAGCCCGGCCGCGCTGACCTGGAAGGCCGGCGTCGACGTGCTCTGCTTCGGCGGGACCAAGAACGGCATGGCGGTGGGCGAGGCCGTGATCTTCTTCGATCGCGGGTTCGCGGAGGATTTCGATTATCGCTGCAAGCAGGCGGGCCAGCTCGCCTCCAAGATGCGCTACCTCTCGGCGCCCTGGGTCGGCATGCTGGAGAGCGGCGCGTGGCTAGACAATGCCCGCCACGCCAACGACTGCGCCCGGCGCCTCGTGCGCGGGATTGCCGATGTGCCGGGCATCACGCTCGCGGCGCCGGTGGAGGCCAACGGCGTATTCCTGAACCTACCCGCAGCAGTGCAGGAGGGGCTGCGCGCCCGCGGCTGGCAGTTCTACGGTTTCATCGGCGGGGCATCCCGCTTCATGTTCGCCTGGGATTCGGACCCGGCGCGGGTCGACGCGCTGGCGCGCGACATCCGTCTCTGCGCAATGCCCGCGGCGGCGTGATCGCGGCTTCGCGGGAGAAGCCGATCAGACGAGATAGGTGATGGTGGCCGCCAGAGCCGTCGCAACCGTGGCGATGGCAAAGCCCGACGATGAGAGCAGAAGCGTCAAGCGGGCAGTCGCCGGCTCGGACTCATCGGAATAGCCGAACGCTTGGCCTGCCGCCTGTTCCAGGCGCATGAGGGAGAGGTGACGCGCTTGGGCGGTGGCGGGGGTCATCGGCGTGGCTCCCTTACGGTCAAGCTGACCTTGCTGAGTTAACGTCCGGAAACCATTCTCTGTTCCCGCAGGCATCCTGGGCCGCGCTCCTCAACGTCTTGCTGCAGGTTCGCTGCCCGCCGCAGGCTTCGTGAGACCGTCTTAACCATCCACCCGCATCACTGAGATGACAGCGTGCGGACCGGATCGCGACGGTCGGACTTCGAACACGGCCGGTCCCTGTGATACTGCGACCGGCGGAAGCGGACGGGAGGCTTTTTGTTTCCTGTTTGTTCCTATACAACGAGGTTATGAAGAGCCATGCAGCCCGTCTCCGACCCGTTTCGAGGAGCCGTCGCGTGAGCGATCCGGCGCGCGACCTGTTCGGGCCGGGGAGCAAGCCGCCCGCCGCGGAGGCCGAGCGCCGCCGTCGCCTCACCCCCGTGGCACCGCAGCCGGCCCCCGTGCCGGAAACGGTGGAGGCCGGTTACGACGCCTCGGCGATCGAGGTGCTGGAGGGGCTGGAGCCGGTGCGGCGCCGGCCGGGCATGTATATCGGCGGCACCGACGAGCGGGCGCTGCACCACCTCTTCGCCGAGGTGATCGACAACTCCATGGACGAGGCGGTCGCGGGCCATGCAAGCTTCATCGAGGTGGAGCTGGAGGAGAGTGGCGCCCTTGTCGTCACCGATAACGGCCGCGGCATTCCCGTCGATCCCCATCCGAAATTTCCGGGAAAATCCGCGCTCGAAGTCATCATGACCACGCTGCACGCGGGCGGAAAATTCGACTCGAAGGTCTACGAGACGTCCGGCGGCTTGCACGGCGTCGGCATCTCGGTCGTCAACGCGCTCTCGGACGTGCTGGAGGTCGAGGTCGCCCGCAACCAGACCCTCTACCGTCAGACCTTTTCCCGCGGCCACGCGCAGGGCGGGCTGGAAACGGTCGGCCGGGTGCAGAACCGGCGCGGCACACGGGTGCGCTTCCACCCCGACGCGCAGATCTTCGGCTCGCTGAAGTTCGACCCGCGCCGCCTGTTCAAGATGGCCCGTTCCAAGGCCTATCTGTTCGGCGGCGTCGAGATCCGCTGGCGCTGTGCTCCGGCCCTGCTCGAAGGGCTCGACGACGTGCCGGCCGAGGCCGTGCACCGCTTTCCCGGCGGTTTGTCGGACTATCTCGCCCGCGACATCGAGGGGAAGGAGCTCGTTCTCGATTCCATCTTCTCCGGCAAGGTGACCAAGCCCGGCTCGCACGGCTCGCTCGAATGGGCGGTGGCCTGGACCGTGGCGGATGACGGCGTCTCGCATTCCTACTGCAATACGATCCCGACGCCGGAAGGCGGCACCCATGAATCCGGCCTGCGCGTCGCGCTGCTGCGGGCGCTACGCGAACACGCCGAGCGCGTGAACCAGGCCAAGCGCATGACGTCGGTGACCACCGACGACGTGATGGCGACCTGCGCCTCGATGCTCTCGGTCTTCATCCGCGAGCCCGAGTTCCAGGGCCAGACCAAGGACAAGCTCGCGACCGTCGAGGCCTCCCGCATCGTCGAGACGGCGGTGCGCGACGCCTTCGACCACTGGCTTGCCGCCTCGCCGGCACAGGCCAACAAACTGCTCGACTGGGTGATCGACCGGGCCGAGGAGCGCCTGCGCCGCCGCCAGGAGAAGGAGGTCGCCCGCAAGAGCGCGACGCGCAAGCTCCGCCTGCCCGGCAAGCTCGCCGATTGCTCGGCTGCCGGCACCGCGGGCTCCGAAATCTTCATCGTCGAGGGCGACTCGGCCGGCGGCTCGGCCAAGCAGGCGCGCGACCGCGCCACCCAGGCCGTGCTGCCGCTGCGGGGCAAGATCCTGAACGTGGCCTCAGCCAGCCGGGACAAGCTCGGCGCCAACCAGCTCATCTCGGACCTGACGCTGGCCCTCGGCTGCGGCACCGGCGCCAATTTCCGCGAGGGGGACCTTCGCTACGACAAGGTCATCATCATGACCGACGCGGACGTGGACGGTGCCCACATCGCCTCGCTGCTGATCACCTTCTTCTACCGGCAGATGCCGAAGCTGATCGACAAGGGCCATCTCTACCTGGCGATCCCTCCGCTCTACCGGATCAGCCAGGGCGCGAAGTCGGCCTATGCCCGCGACGACGCGGACAAGGAGCGGATCATCAAGACCGTGTTCAAGAACGGCAAGGTCGAGATCGGCCGCTTCAAGGGCCTCGGCGAGATGATGCCGGCGCAGCTCAAGGAGACGACGATGGACCCGCGCAAGCGCACACTGCTGCGCGTCGCGGTCCTCGACGAGGCGCGGGAATCCACCGGCGACACGGTGGAACGCCTGATGGGCAACAAGCCCGAGGCGCGCTTCGCGTTCATTACGGAGCGGGCGGCGTTCGCGGACGGGGCGGAGCTGGATATTTGAGGCGCTTCGGTATCACGGCGGGCAGTAGGGCCTGCCGTGATCTTTGCGCGGGGCCTTCCGGTTCTCATCGGCATGGTGCCGACCCGGCGCGAAACGCCCGTCTGATCAGCCCGGCGCGTCCGAGCCCATGCGTACAGGGACGATGCGTTGAAACATCCGGGGCTCGGATCACGGGTCGCCGCGAAGCGAAACCTCCTGCCCCGTCAAGGCGCGCCTCACCCCTTCCCCACGCTCACCACCGGCGTCGCCTCGCGGTCTCCCACGATCATGATGAGCATGTTCTGCGCCATGCTGGCGCGGCCCTGATCGTCGAAGACGATGCCGGCATGGCCGTCCTCCGGCTGCTCCAGGCGGCGGATCGTGTCGCGCACGATGGCGACCGCGCCCTCCACGATCTGGCGGCGGGCGGCGATGATCGCGCCGGCCTGCTGGCGCTTGAGCATCGCGCCCGCGATCTCCGGCGCGTAGGCCAGATGCGTGATCCGCACGTCCTCGACGACGACGCCCGCGAGCGCGACGCGCTGGCCCAGTTCCGCGATCAGGTCGGCGTGGATCGCGTCGCGGTCGGCCCGCAGCGAGGCGATGCGGGTGGCCTTCTCGGCGAGACGGCGCTTGGCGTCGCCCGCCTCCTCGCCGACATTCTCCGCCTCGTCATGGTCGTAGGGGCGGGTCGAGGCGATGTTGCGCAGGGCCGCCTCCGCCTGGAGCGAGACGAATTCGTGGTAGCTGCCGACGTCGAAGGTCGCGCGCGCCGCGTCCTGCACCCGCCAGATCGCCGCCGCCGCGATGGTGATCGGATTGCCCATCAGGTCGTTGACCGTGATGATCTTGGTCTCCTGCGCCTCGGTGGCGAGCGAGACCTTGGCGACCGCCGTCAGCGGATTGCGCCACCAGAAGCCGTCGCGGGCGATGGTGCCGTGATAGCGCCCGAACAGGGTCAGCACCGCCGCCTGCCGCGGCTTGAGCGTGATGAGTCCGGCGAGCAGCACGATCCCAACAATCAGCGCCACTGCGGAGACGAGCAGGAAGGACGGGCCGATGCTGACACGGCCGAAGACCAGCACACCGCCGCCGATGAAGGTCAGCGCGGCCAGCGCGAGGCAGGGAATGGCGATGGAGAGCGCCAGCCAGCCGTTCAGGGCGCGATAGGGTACGTCCTGCGTCACGCTCGCTCCGGCCATGCCTGTGTCTCTCTCAGCTTCGCTCGGTTCGAAGCCTAAGGACGTGGCGCGTGCAATCCTAGTGAGATACCGGGATCCTTCGTACCGTTGATGCTCTTGGTGCTCCGTGCACCCGATCGGTGGCATCGATGGGTTGATGCGGCCGGAGAATTGCGTTGAGCGAACCGCGTAAACAGCTCCATCTCGGCGCGTTCATGCGCCCGATCGGCATCCATACCGCGTGGTGGCGCTATCCCGGCGGATTTCCGGACGCGAACTTCAACCTCGACCATCTCGTGCGCTTCGCCCGCACCCTGGAAGCGGCCAAGTTCGACGCCTTCTTCATGGCCGACCATCTGGCGGTGATGAACATGCCGATGGAGGCGCTGAAGCGCTCGGCCACCGTCACCTCGTTCGACCCGCTGACGCTGCTGCCCGCACTCGCCATGGTGACGGAGCGGATCGGGCTGATCGCCACCGCCTCGACCACCTACAACGAGCCCTACCATGTGGCCCGCAAGTTCGCCTCGCTCGACCACATCTCGCGGGGCCGAGCCGGCTGGAATCTCGTCACCTCCGGCAACCC
>JAESFL010000313.1_pt1 | contig 39772 bp, 33 predicted proteins | sample 9269401 | NCBI WGS metagenome assembly JAESFL01 (sample SAMN14506025, study PRJNA617098) | algae metagenome | isolation source: Gloeocapsa sp. UFS-A4-WI-NPMV-4B04 and co-occurring heterotrophs from desert... | place: USA: Utah | collected 2006-10-01 | reverse complement strand
TTGGCGTGTTGTGGTCTTGCTGGTGCTCGCCTTCGCCGGTCCGGTGCTGCGCTGGCTTTGGGCGTTTCCTGCCTTGGGAGCCTTATTTGTGTTGCCGCCTGTGGCGCGGCTGCCGGAGGCCCGGCTCTGTCCGCCAGTGCCTCCACTCGCGCCGACACCACCGCCGATGTTGGCACCACTGCCAACACCGCCTCCGACGTTGGCGCCAGCCCCGACACCCCCGCTAGTGCCACCTCCGACACCGCTGCCGACACCACCACCGCCTCCGACGCTGGCACCACCTCCGACGCTGCCTCCGACACCACTGCCGCCGATACCGCCTCCAACACCGCCGCTGGCGCCAGCCGCGACGCCGCCTCCGACTTCACCCCCGACGCTATTGCCGCTGGGGCCGCCGCTTACACCACCTCCGACACTGCCGCCGACGCTGCCGCTAACGCCACCACCGCTGGTACTGCCTCCGACATCACCACCGACGCTGCCTCCGACGCCAGCACCCCCCACACCACCGCTGGCGCCAGCGCCGACGCCGCCATTGTTCCCGGACCCGTCACCCAGCTGGGCGAGAGTTGATCCATTCGTGAGGGCGAGGCTGAGCCCGTGGCCAAGGTCAAGTTGAACCTGAAGGGGAAGAGCAGAAGGCAATTTGGCGAAGCCGACGTTGTTAGATCTAGAATACAAGACAACCAGCATCTTGCCACTAGCCGCCGATAAAGTTGAGGCTCCAGGTGAATTGGAATGAGATTCTATCAGCAAAAGCTGCCATGAAGGAATGCGATTGATTTTGGACAGCGGTTACTCTGCTGACCTGGATGAGCCTCTTGATTGCTCTGCCGCAGAGGTACTTTCTTCAAGGCGCACGGGTGTACGGTTCGACAAGTGCTAGCGTCAGATGTCTGTGACGGCCGTGATCTCGTGAGGGGACGCTCCAGTTTCTGCCAATCCCCTCGCTACAACCGTTCAAGACGCAAGCTGAACAATGCGGCAGGTCAGCCTCTTCGCATGAGCGTTGAACTTTCCCGAACCTGTTTGCGCTGAGCGACTGACGACACTCCATAACTTCAAAGCCGCATACCGTCTTATCATAAGTTATCTATCTTGCTGCAACCCATCTTAGCATTCGGTCAAGTTCGTAGGATCTCTCCAGTGTCGATACAGGTTATTCTCCCCAAGTATAAGTAAATATTCAAATCAATTTAGCATATTCAGAAGCACTTCCAAATCTGACTCTCATATATACTCAGTGGCGATACCTCTGATGGGCATTCGATTAGCTGCTCATGCTTGCTATGCTGCCCTGCCTTTGAGAGGAGAGCAGAAATGGCAGCAGAGCCCATCCTTGTCGCGCCGCCCTCGTCGAATGCTCAGGCGAACACAGATGCCATCAATGCTGCGATCAAGGCAGCGAATGCCGCCTATCTGAAGAACCCGTCGGCAGGTCCTGTGACTGTTCAGCTTGCTAAGGGCACGTACCTCGTGACCGGCGATCCAAACAATCCATCGAAGGGTGCTGTCGAACTGGTGTCAGGGGTTGCCCTCCTTGGTAGTGGTGAACGTGAGTCAATCATCAAGCTGGTCGACGACTTTGATGCTCGGATCAACGGTATCGTGCGCACAAAGCTGGAGGCCGTCGATAACGTTTCAGTCCAGAACCTGGTGGTCGACGGCAATCGCGCCAACAACACGGGCCATCAGGCTGGGTTCATCTGTGGCATCAAGGAAGACGGCTCGGGTCGCAAGCAGACGAACATCACTCTCGACAACGTGGAAATTCAGAACTGCACTGCCTATGGGTTCAACCCGCATGAGTTGACCTACAACATGACGATCAAGAACTCCGTCTCCCACCATAACGGCCTCGACGGCTTCGTGGCAGATGCGGTGATAGGCGGAGTGTATGAGAGCAACAAAGCCTACGATAACGACCGTCATGGCTTCAACATCCAGAACGAAACCAAGCATCTCATCCTGAAGAACAACGAAGCCTACAACAACGGCTTTCTCTACATGTATAACGGCACTTGGGCCGGCGGGGCTGGGGTCACGATTCAGCGCGGGAACATTCCTCCAGCGAACTCGACGGAGATCCCTTGGGTCACCGATGTCCAGATCATTGGCGGCTCCTATCACCACAACGGCAAAGAAGGTGTGCTGGTCAAGCTATCCGATCACGTCACCATCGATGGTGTCGATATCTATGGGAACCAACGTCAAGGCATAAGGGTCGAGGGCTCGACTCATACCGTCGTTCAGGAAAGCCGGATCTCCAACAACTCGCAGGCAGCTGATAATATCTACGACGAGATCAACATCCGCCTGCGTTTCGACGACGATTACAGCCAGCGGACCTATTACTCCACCGATACGCAAATCCTGAACAATACGATCTATTCTGATGGTGCGATCAACGCCCGCTACGGTATTCGGGAGGAACCTACCAACGATGATGGAGATCCCACCAGAACGGTGCTCTCCAACAACACCATCACCGGAATGGACTCGGGATCGATTTCGGTTCCGAATTACAGCAATGTTTGGATCGGCGACGCAGCCGACAACAGGATTGAGGGCAGCACCGGCGCTGACGACATGCGCGGAGCCGGCGGCAACGACACTTACACGGTCAACCATTCCGGCGATCTGGTCACGGAGAGATCCGGAGAAGGCTCCGCCGATCATGTTCTCTCCTCAATCACTTACACGCTCACCGCCAATGTGGAGAATCTGACCCTCACGGGTGATCGCGCCATCAACGGGTACGGCAACGAACTTGCCAACATTCTCACCGGCGATGCCTTCGTGAATGTGCTCAAGAGCGCCGCTGGCGCTGATACTCTCGATGGGAAGGCAGGCGCGGACAGCATGGACGGCGGAGACGGCAACGATACCTACTTCGTCGACCATGCGAGCGACATCATCGTCGAGAAAGCCAACAGCGGTCTTGGCGGTATCGATACGGTCCACAGCAGTGTCAGCTTTACTCTGCACAGCCAAGTCGAGAACCTCTTCCTGACGGGAGCGGCGGCCAATGGGACGGGCAGTTCCAGCAACAACACCCTGACCGGGAACGCCCTTAATAACCTTCTCGATGGGATGACGGGGGATGATCGCCTTGAGGGCGGTGCGGGTGATGACACCTACCGGGTGAATACCACCAAGGATATGGTCGTCGAGACCGCCAGTGCTGGCGCCGATCACATCCTCAGCACGGTCAGCTATACGCTTTCCGCCAATGTGGAGAACTTGACCCTGCAGGGCACAAGCATCATCAACGGCACTGGGAATGATCTTGGCAACAGGCTGATTGGCAACAGCGCCGTGAACATTCTCAAGGGCGGGATAGGTGCCGATGTCCTCGACGGCGCTGCAGGCAAGGACACGCTGACGGGAGGCACCGAAGCCGATACCTTCGTATTCAAGAAGGGTGAGATCAGCGGCGATATCGTCACGGACTTCATCGGCAACGGTGCAGACGCCGGAGACCGCCTCATCTTCCAAGGCTTCACGAGTGGCTCTCTCAAGAACACTGGCGATATCTGGACCGTCACGGACGGGGCTTATACGGCAACCTTTCAGCTGAAGGGCGTCACGAGCCTCCACACAACCGATTATGAGTTTTGAGACGACCTGATCCTCTGATGTAAGCGTATGCGTTAAAGTGGTGGAGCGGAACTTGGGGAGGGCAGGCGCCCTCCCTTCAGTGTTTTGCGGGTTCCTGTCCGGATTCGCCTTTGAAGGTGTGCAGCTTATTCAGCTGGCGTCAGATGGGCTGCCGGGCCGGGAGCAAGGTCACGCGCCGGGCGGAAGACGAAGTAGGCGAACATCATCATGGCCGCCAGAACCAGCAGGGAAGAAAGGCCTGCCATAGGTTCGGCTGCATGATAGCCAAGATGGATGGCGGCAACGGCGATCGTGAGCGCAACGGTGCCGATGGACCACAGGACAACCTGAATCATCGCCAGCCTGCTGCTGTCGAGGGCAGGGCGGCGTTCGTAATAGATGCCGAATAGGAACAGAGAAACCCATCCAAGCAGGTTGAGATGGGCATGGGCCGGCATGATGGCGTGGTTTTGGGTCGCAGCCATTCCAATTCCCATAGCCATGCCGGCGATGACGAACAGAACGGCGAGTCTGAAGCTGAGTGAAGAAGCATACATGATTCAGGTCCTCCTATAAGTATTCCCTGGCTGATTTGCTTTTTTCGATTACAGCCGGGACCAGAATGAAGGATGTGCGTGAAAGCACAATATGTAGATGTGCTAGGACTATAAACGCAATAATATAGAGTTCTAATAGGTAGGTATCCATGTCGGTAGTTAAATTTGAAACGGCTCCAGCATATCTGATATTGCTCTATATAGATTGAAGTAAAACAGTCCAAGGTTGTGTATATTACTTATTCGCTTTTGCAGAAAAATCCCAAGATGTGGCAGATCGTCGGCAGAAATCCAGTTTTTTTGGTACTTGCCTAGAAGATTAAATTCTGAATAAATTTCTTAGAATAATAAGCATTGGCCATTTCCGAGGCGGCAGTCTCTGTTGCTGAAATGACCTGAAGAATGAACAATTAAAACGAGAGGGCAACAATGGCTATACAATGGCTATATTGAATCTTGCACAAACGTTCGGTCTCGTGCCGACCAATATTTTTCTTGCCGGCGGCGTCAATCAGGGTGCCGCGACGGCGACGCAGAAATCCTACACCTTCTCTGTAAACGGCCAGCAGCGCACCCTGGTCGTAACCGGAATAGATGGCGGGACCGGCACAATCACGGCGATCCGGAATGTAACATTGTACGGCGCCGACGGAACGACCATCCTTGCCGAGTTTGAAGATGTCGCGGACGTGGCGCTCTCCACTTTCGAGGAAGCATGGCTCGACAATACCGCCACTCCGAACGATGTGTTCTCCCTGCTTCTCGGCGGAGGATCCATTCTGAATGGAAGTGCTCGCGATGACCGGTTCGTGGGCGGCACAGGCGACGACACCATCACCGGCAACAGCGACTACATCAACTTCACCACATATGATTATGTCGACTATTCGCATCGCAGTGCCGCAATCACCGTCGATTTCGACAATGGGGACATCGAGGATGGCCTCGGTACCATGTCGAGCGGCCAGGAAACAGAAACCTTGATCGGCATCGGCGGCGTCTATGCGACGGCGTTCAATGACAAGCTGACCGGCGACACGCATGACAACGAGTTCTGGGGCGGTCTGGGCAGCGATACGATCGATTGCGGCGGTAGCTTCGATATGATCGCCTATAACGGCCCTGAGATCCGCACGAAGGGAATCGTCGCGACCTTCGACGGCGAAGGGTCTGGGGTTGTTTTCGGCGAGACGGGGGAGATCGATTCTTTCACCGGGATCGAAGCCGTTCACGGAACAAGCTTCGGCGACTCGTTCAAGGGCGCACAAGGCTTCCAGCGCTTCCGCGGCTTCGGGGGCAATGACACCTTCGATGGCGCCGCAGGCGACGACGAGGTCGACTATCGGAACGACATTGCCGAAAGTGCGGGCGGAAAGGGTGTTGAGGTCAATCTGTCTGTGATCCAGAGCGACGGCTTCGTTCATGCCAAGGGGCCGAACGGCGACACCGACAGGTTGCGCGACATCGAGTTCGTTCGCGGCACCCGGAACAACGACATCATCACCGGAAGCAACGGCTTCAATCGTCTGCGTGGCGATTCGGGCAACGACATCCTCAACGGCTTGGGCGGCGACGACCGGCTCGAGGGCGGCAATGGCAGCGACACCCTGGACGGCGGTGACGGGCGGGATTTTATCCTCGGCGATGCAGGCAACGACATCCTGATCGGCGGCGCAGGCTTTGCTGACAGCATGGAAGGCGGTGCCGGCGACGACACGATCTATGGTGGGGTCGGCACGGGCGGGGCCAGCAACACCAATGATCGGGCAGCCTATAATCTCGGCTCCATGACGGGCGAGCTTGATCTCGAGTTCGTGTCGGAAGGAGAGGTTCGCCTGACCCTGACGGATGGCGGCACGACCCAGGAAATCTTCAAGATCACCAGAACATCTCCGACCGGCAACACCTACACTGTAGAGGATCTACGTATCGATCCAAATTCCAATCCGCCCAAGTCAATTCTTGGCACCGACACCGTCTCCAACATCGACGAGATCCTGTTCTACTTTCCGGGCCGACCGAACGACAGCTTCAGGCTGCAGATCGGCGTCTCGGTCTATCAGCATCAGGATGGCTACAACATCGAGGGCGGCTTCCGGGATGACGTCATCAACGCGAACCTGATTGCCGGGCTCAAGGGAACGGACGCCGTTTACGTCTTCGCAGGAAGCGGCAACGATACGATCACTGGGCATAATGGCGACAACCGGCTGAATGGCGGCGACGGCAACGACGTCATCGTTGCAGGAGGCGGTGTCAACTACATCACGTCCGACGCCGGTAACGACACCATCGATGGCGGCATCGGCTGGGGCGGCTCGATGAACTATATCCTGTCAGATGATACGTTCGGGCTCCTGGGCATAGACGAGACCGAAAGCAGCATCGTATTCACGCTGTATGATGGAATTGACGTTCGCACGCTGGTTGCAGCGACAAAAAATGCGGATGGCTCCTGGACGGACGATGCGACCGCAATCGGTCATGGGATCGACAGGCTGACCAATATCGAAGCCATCAATGTCTCGATCGGGGGCGATTTCACGGATCCGGCAAAGTACATCGGGACCACCTTCGGCGTCCACACCTTTGGGGATCCAGAGACGGATGGCTACAGGGTCAACGGAACTGGCGGCGATGACTTCATCCTGATCAACGAGGCCAATGTCTCGACGGGGATTGCCAACAATGTGGTTTCGGCCTTTGGCGATTACGGCAACGACACCATTATCGGCCACAATGTTGAGGATGTTCTGTTTGGCGGCGACGGCAACGACAGACTCGATGGCGGCAACGGCCATGACATTCTCATCGGAGACGACGGCAACGACATCCTGGATGGCGGCTTCGGCAACGACATCCTGATCGGCGGCATCGGGAGCCTGACCGACGATGATTACTTCCATGCGAGCAAGGGCAACAATACCATTTTCGGCGGCAGCCTGACCGCCGGTGACAACCCTGACTCCAACTGGAACGAGATCCAGTACTTCAACCGCGGATTTGTGGGCATCGAGGTCCGGTTCGGCGATAACGGCGGGCCGGGAACCGTCCAGAAGAGAGAAGGTGAAACTCTCTTCACCACCGACACCTTCTATGGGATCCAAGCTGTTCTGGGTACCCTCGAAGCCGACAAATTCTATGGCGGCAACACCTATGGCGTCCAGCGCTTCGTCGGCTACGAAGGGAATGACCTTTTCGACGGGACCAAGGGTGTCAATGAGGTCGACTACCGGACCGAGGAAAAGGGCCTTGAGCATGCAGGTGGCATCGAGATAACCGCAGGAATCACGGTCGATCTCGGAACGGGGGACACCGTCACAGTAACCGATCTCAACGGCGACACCGATACCTTGACCCTGATCGAGCGTGTCCGCGGGACGGAGAACGCCGACACCCTTCGTGGCAACGGGCTCGACAATTGGCTCCGCAGCGACAAAGGGGATGACATCCTCGATGGCCGGGACGGCAACGATCGCCTTGAAGGCGGTGACGGCAAGGACACGATCACGGGCGGGTCGGGGAACGACACCATTCAGGATGGTGCCGGGAACGACTCGCTCGATGGAGGCTTCGGGGATGACTTCATCGAGGGAGGCGGTGGTGACGACACCATCGACGGAGGAGCAGAGAACAACAATCCCGACGCCTTCAATGAAATCTCCTACCGCAGCACGGCCACCTACGGCATTCAGGTCTATTTCAGCGAGGAAACGGCGCTCGCTGGTGTCGTGGTGGATGACGGCAGCGATGGCCGCGACGCGTTCACGAACATCAATGCCGTTCACGGCTCCCAGTTCGGCGATTCCTTCAAAGGCGGCACAGGAAACCACCGCTTCATCGGCCATGGCGGCAATGACACCTTCGAAGGCGGCTCCGGCAACACCGAGGTCGATTATCGGTCGGAGGCGAGAGCTGTCGGGAGAACGACTGGACTGACCATCGATCTTGCTGCCGGACAGGTGCTGGATGCCACCGGTGGCGTCGATACCCTCATCAACATCAAGCGCATCCGCGGCACCGATCATGCCGATATCATCTACGGTAATGCTCTGAACAATTGCCTCAGGGGCGATGGCGGCAACGACATCATCATGGGCCGGACCGGGGACGATCGCATCGAAGGCGGCCTTGGTAACGACACCATCATCTATGGCGGCAGGCGCTCAGACTATCGTGTCAACGTCGATAACACTGGTGTTCTCACCATTGTAGATCAGCGAGCAAACGGCGAGGGCGTCGACACCGTGATCGATGCCGAGTTCTTCAACTTCGGCGGCACCACCCTGAACTTTGCACAGGTGCTCAATTACGGTTCCGGGATCGACCTGAGCAACGGAATGGTGGCCGAGAACAGCAAGACGGGCGACGACGTCGGCGTGCTGTCGGTCGCCAACCCAGACGCCACCAGCAAGTACACCAAGTACGTGCTGCTCAACGATGCCGGCGGTCGCTTTCAGATGGGGGCGGACGGCAGGACCGTCGAGGTCAAGAACGGCGTTCTCCTCGATTTCGAGGCAGCCAGAACCCACACGATCAAGGTTCAGGCTATTGATGAGCAGATGAGCAAGAGCCTCACGTTCGATCTCACTGTTGTTCTTACCGACGTCGTGAATGAAAACACGGTCGGCTCGACCACGAGCGACATGATCTCGGGCGGTGCGAGCACCGACACGCTTTCCGGTGGTGGCGGCAACGATACTCTCAATGCCGGCGGCGGCAATGACAAGGTCGACGGCGGTGTCGGCAATGACCGGATCCTTGGCGACGCCGGTAAGGATCTGTTGAGCGGTGGAGCCGGCAAGGACGTGTTCGCATTCGCCAGCAAGGATACCGGCACGAGCAAGACCACTGCCGATTACATCACGGACTTCTCCGGCCGGGGTGGAGACAAGATCGACCTGAAGCTGATCGATGCCGACATGAAGAAGAAGGGCGATCAGGCCTTCACGTTCGTCGGCAAGAATGCTTTCACCAAGGCCGGTCAGGTCAGCTACGAGAAGGCCGGCAAGGACACCTATGTCTACATCAACACCGACAGCGACAAGGCAGCAGAAGGCGTGATCAAGGTGAAGGGCGCCTTGGACATGCAGAAGGCCTGGTTCGTGCTGTAGCGGCCAGGGCCCTCAGCCTCGGCAAAGACGAAACGGGGAGCTCAGGCTCCCCGTTCTGCATTCTCAACAGCTCAGCTCTTCCGGCCGCCGCTCTCGATGTCCGTCGATGGCACGCGTTGCGGGCGGCTCCCGCCACCCTGCCGTTCGAAGGCGGTTACGCAGCGGTCGACGTGGCTCTCGGCCCGTTGCTGCATCTCCTGCATATTGTGGCACGGATCGTTCACGTCCTGCTGGCAGAAGGCGCAGATCATAAACTTGACCTCCAGTTGCGCGGATGCGTCAGGGCCAACGAAGAGGCCAAACCGCAGTCCCTCCCGGTCAAAAGCAAAACGGCCCGCATTGGCGGGCCGTTGCAAGCCTCCGCGGCTCAGCTGCGCTGGGTCACGCGTTCCTTGCGCGAGCCGGGCGCCTTCTGCTTGCGCTTGATGGCTTTCTTCCAGGATGGTCTCATGTGGGCTTTGCGGGCCACGGCACTCTCCTACGGGTTGCCGCTTTTCTTGGCTTCGGGCGCATCGGGCTCGGTCTTCTCGAGACCTTCCCGCTGATCGTTCCCAGTCAGGCTCCGGTTGCCGGCGGAGCCATCGCCCTGCTCGGCATGGCCACGGCCGCCCTGACCCGGATGAACGATGCTGGTGTTCACGCTCTGCTCAGCCAAGCCCTCGGCGTGACCCTCGCCTTTGCCGGGCATGGGTTCAGCTGCCGCTCTGGATATCGCGACGGTGGGCACCGGAGTTCATGCCCTGCTGATCCTTGAGGGCATGTTCGCAGCGATCCACATGGCTTGCGGCGCGCTGCTGCATTTCCTGCGTGTTGTGGCACGGGTCGCTTACGTCTTGCTGGCAGAACTGGCACTTCATGATGGCCTCCTTCAGGCACGAACAGGAGGCCAACGTGAGGGCGCTGCCGGAGTTCCCGGCCTGTTTAGAAGCTTTCTATCCAGCAGCCCCAAGCCTTAGCCGTAGAGATAGCGCGGCAGCCACAGGCCGAGTCCCGGGAAGATGTAGAACATTGCCATGGCGACGATGACCAGGAACAGGAACGGCATTACACCGGCGAAGATGTCGTTGATGCTCACATGCGGCGGCGCAATGCCCTTCAGGTAGAACGGCGCCATAGCAACCGGCGGCGACAGGAACGACGTCTGGATGTTGAGGGCGATCAGAATGCCGAAGAAGATCGGGTCGATGCCGAAATTGTCGAGGAGCGGCAGGAAGATCGGCACGAAGATCACGACGATCTCGGTCCATTCCAGGGGCCAGCCGAGCACGAAGATGATCACCTGGGTGAGGATCAGGAACCAGAACGGCGAGAGGTTCAGGCCCGTGACGAAGTTCTCGATGGGCTGGTGCCCGCCGAGGAAGGCGAAGATCGACGAGAAGATGAAGGATCCGACGAAGAGCCAGCACACCATGGCGGAGGTGCGGGCGGTGAGGATAACCGACTCCTTCAGCTTGCCGAACGACAAGGAGCGATAGGCCGCGGCGAGCAGAAGGCTGCCAAGCGCACCGACGGCGGCAGCTTCCGTCGGGGTTGCGATGCCGAAGAAGATTGCGCCGAGCACGGACAGGATGAGGAGCGCCAGCGGGAAGAACGATGTGGAGAGTGACCAGATGATCTTCACCAGCGGAACCTTGCGCTGTTCTGCCGGCAGCTTGGGCGCGAGGCTCGGATTGATCATGCAGCGGATCAGCACATAGAGCATGTACAATCCGGCGAGCATCAGGCCTGGGAAGAGGGCGCCAGCATAGAGCTTCGGCACGGACACGCCGGCGGTGGCGCCATAGAGGATCAGCATCACGCTGGGCGGAATCAGAATGCCGAGACATCCGCCGGCGCAGACCACGCCCGAGGCAAGTCGTATGTCGTATCCGGCTCGCAGCATGGCCGGGAAGGCAAGGAGACCCATCAGCGTGACGACAGCGCCCACGATGCCGGTCGCTGTGGCGAACAGGGCGCAGGTTACCAAGGTCGCGAGGGCAAGCGATCCGGGAAGGCCGCCGACCGCGATCTGAATCGAGTGGAACAGGCGGTCGAGAATGTTGGCGCGCTCGATGATATAGCCCATGAAGACGAAGAGCGGGATGGCCACGAGCGTGTCGTTGGTCATCACCGAATATGCTCGCTGCACGACCAGCGCGAACACGATGTCGCCCATGGCGAAGTAGCCGAAGCCGAAACCGAGCGCCATCAGCGTGAACGCGATGGGAAACCCGAACATGATGAAGACCACGAACAGGCCCAGCATCACCACGCCCAGTTCGGGATTCCCCAGCCCCCAAGATGCCAGCATCAGATATTCCCCTTTGTAAGGCCTTGTTGTTCGGCCTGTTCGAGAATGAGCTTCTCTGTTTCTTCGACGTCATGCAGCCGTTGCGGCCACTCGCCATTGCGCAGGCATTGAATGCAGCGGATCACCTCAACGATGCCCTGGAAGGCCATGAGAATGCCCGCGAGAGGGATCAGCGCCTTGAAGGGGTAGATCGGCGGCCCGTTCGGCGAGTTCATGGAATGCTCGTTCATCATCCATGACATCTGGGAAAACGGAATGCCGGCATAAACGAGGGCGAGGATGCCGGGAAAGAAGAACAGGAAGTAGAGCACGAGATCCATGGCCGCCTGACGGCGCGGCGGCCAATTGCGGTAGAGGAAGTCGCCTCTCACGTGGTTGTTGCGCGCCAGAGTGTAGGGTCCCGCTATCATGAAGAGCAGGCCATAGAGCATGTAGCTCGCGTCAAAAGCCCATTCCGTCGGGGCGCGCAGCACGTAGCGCGAGAACACCTCATAGCACACGGCGAAGGTGAGAGCGAGAATCGCCCAGGCAACGGCCTTGCCGATGAAGCTGTTGATGCGGTCGATGAAATAGACGAAGCGCATAGGACGAGACCCTTCCATAAGCCTGCGGGACACTACGAGGGCGGCATCATGATGCCGCCCTCATTGCTCAAAACCGCCTCAGATCAAACCGGCCTTGCCGGCCATTCATCAGGTTGTCTTGAAGAAGTGGTCGTAGGCCATGTCGCGCGAGGGCTCGTTCAATCGCTCGTAGGCATAGGTCCGCTGCACCCAGGCCTTCTGGCTGTCGATCACCTTCTTGAAGAACGGATCCTTCGAGAACTCTTCGATGACCTTGTTCCAGGCTTCGAGCTGGACTTTGAGCACCGAGTCAGGAGTCTTCTTGATCTGGACGCTGCGGCCGCGGATGGCCTCGAGATCCTTCGAGTAACGGTCGAGAGCTTTCCAGGACATGTCAGCCGAGGCGGATTCCGCCGCGTACTTGATCATGGCCTTCAGCTCCGCCGGGAGCGCGTCGTACTTCGCCTTGTTGAAGATGAGCTCGAAGGTTTCACCGGACTGGTGATAGCTCTGGAGCATTAGGTTCTTCGACACGTCGGGGAAGCCGAGCACGAGGTCGGAGGACGGATTGTTGAACTCGGCGCCGTCGATGACGCCGCGCTCCAGCGCCGGCACGATCTCGCCGCCGGCCAGGATGGTCACGGCTGCGCCGAGCTGGCGGTTGAGATCGGCGGCCAATCCCACCGTGCGGTACTTCAAGCCCTTGAAGGCATCCGCCGAGGTGACCTCGCTCTTGAACCAGCCGAGGGGCTGGGCCGGCATCGGCCCCGACAGGAAGCCGACGATGTTGAGCTTCAGGATCTGCTGCTGCAACTCGTTGTAAAGATCGTAGCCGCCGCCGTAGTTCATCCAGCCCAGGAACGAGTTGGCGTTCCAGCCGAAGGACGGCCCGGTGCCGAACAGGGCGAAAGCCTTGTTCTTGCCGTACCAGTAGGCGGAAACGCCATGGCCGCCGTCGAGAATGCCGGCATGGACGGCATCCTGGAGCTGGAAGGCGGGGACGACGGCGCCGGAGGCGAGAACGTCCAGCTTCAGGCGCCCTCCCGACATATCGTTCACGCGCTTTGCGAAGTCGTTGCAGAACTCGTGGAAGATATCGCGGTTCGGCCAAGTGGACTGGAATTTCCAGTTGGTGGTCTGGGCTCTGGAGACCTGAGGGGCTGCGACCGTTGCTGCGGCTCCCAGGCCGGCGACTTGCAGGAACCGACGGCGAGACTGCTTGGATGCACTCGGAGTCTGAGGCGCTGGTGTTTTGTCTTTTTTCACTGTTTCCTCCCTTCAACCTTATCATTGTGAGGGATCGCGTTTTCTTATGCTGGAACGCGTTATTCCGTAGAGGATGGTGTGTCATTTCCCCTGCGACTTCAAGGGGCGCATGAGGAAGGGCTACATAGACCTCTGGCTTAGATGAGTTTGACTTCACAAAGCGATGTTCTGCGTCGACTTTCTTCTACAAAGACCTTGCTAGAGCCGTCGCTCCATCGACAGAGCGGCCCGAGGCCGGGCGCACAACACTCATGTGAGCCGATTGCCTTGAGGCAGTCTCAGACCTGCATCACGCGCTTGTGATGTTCAAACACGGTCAAGGGCGCGGACGAGGTCCTCGTGCAGGTCGTCCTTGTGCTCCAGTCCGATCGACAGGCGCACCAAGCCGTCCGTGATGCCCATCTCGGCGCGCTGCGCGGGCGTGAAGCGCTGATGGGTGGTGGTGGCCGGATGGGTGACGAGACTTTTCGCATCGCCCAGATTGTTGGAGATCCTGATCAGCCTGAGGGCATTCAGGAAGCGGAAGGCGCCTTCCTTGCCGCCCTTGACGTCGAGGGCGATCATGGTCGAGGCACCAGTCATCTGGCGCCGGATCAGGTCTGCTTGCGGGTGGTCCGGGCGGCCGGGATAGGTCAGGCGCCGCAGCTTCGGGTGGTCGTAGAGCGTATCCGCAAGAGCGCCCGCGGTGGCCGTCTGCTTTTCGACGCGCAGCGGCAGCGTCTCAAGGCCTTTCAGAAGAACCCAGGCGTTGAAGGGCGAGATCGACGGACCCGTCATGCGCAGGAATTGCTGCACCTTGTTCTCGATGAACTCGGTGGAGGCGAGAATCACCCCGCCCAGACATCGGCCCTGGCCGTCGATGTGCTTGGTCGCCGAATAGACGACGCAGTCGGCCCCGTGCGCGAGCGGCTTCTGGAAAAGCGGTGTGGCGAATACGTTGTCGACGGTGAGCGTCGCGCCGGCCGAATGGGCGATCTCGGCAACCGCCGCGATGTCGATGATCTCCAGGCTCGGATTGGTCGGCGTCTCCAGCAGGAAAGCCTTGGTCTCGGGCCGCACAGCCTCGCGCCACTGGTTCAGGTCCGTGCCGTCGACCAGGGTGCAGCCGACACCGAAACGGGGCAGAAAATCCTCCACCACCCAGCGGCAGGAGCCGAAGAGCGCACGGGCCGCCACCACATGGTCGCCGGCCTGCACCTGCCCGACCATGGCAGCCGTCACCGCTGCCATGCCGCTTGCAGTCGCGCGGGCCGCTTCCGCACCTTCGAGACCGGCGATGCGTTGCTCGAACGCGTCGATGGTGGGGTTCGAGTAGCGGCTGTAGCTGTAGCCGGGCTCCTCGTTCAGAAAGCGCCTCTCGGCGCTCTCGGCGCTCTCGTAGACGAAGCCCTGCGTGAGGAACAGCGCCTCGGATGTCTCTCCAAAGGGCGTGCGCTGGTGTCCCTCATGCACGAGGCGGGTTTCAAGGCGGTAGGCTGGCTCTACGGGGGTGCTCATAAGGCAATCCTACGATTGTTCTTTATAAAGAACAATCGTCTCTTGCTGCGGAAACTTCCGACTCAGCCCACATTGCCCCGCAGAACCTCCTTGCGGGTCTCCTCGATGAGGCGCTTCACGCAAGGTTCAAGCGAGGTGCGCCAGGGCGGCAGCACCACGCTGTGCGCCTCCTTAAGCTTGGTGCAGTCGAGCCGGGAATTGGCTGGCCGCTTGGCCGGAGTCGGGTAGTCCGACGTGGCAATCGCCCGGACCTTCGCCGAGGGTCCGCCGAGATGAGCCGACAGGGTGAAGATTTCGGTCGCGAACTCGGCCCAGCTGGCAAAGCCCATTCCGGCCATGTGGAACAGCCCGCGAAGCTTCTTGTCCTCCGGCCTCTCCAGCAGGTTGCGGCTGATTGCAATGATGCCGTCGGCGATGTCCAGGGCGCTGGTTGGCGAGCCGTGCTGGTCGGCCACGACCCCGAGCTCATCCCGGTCGCCGGCAAGGCGCAGCATCGTCTTGACGAAGTTCTTGCCGAAGGGGCTGTAGATCCAGGCGGTGCGCAGGATCGCGTAGTTCTCGGCCTCAGCCGCCACGGCCTCTTCGCCCAAGAGCTTCGAGGCGCCGTAGACGCCCAGAGGACAGACCGGGTCGTCCTCGCGATAAGGGTGGTCGGCGGTGCCGTCGAAGACGTAGTCGGTGGACAGATGGATCAGCGGCACGTTCATGGCCGCTGCGGTGCCGGCCACTACGCCGGCGCCGATCCCGTTGATGGCCTCCGCCAGTTCCGGGGCGGATTCGGCCTGATCGACGGCCGTGTAGGCAGCCGCATTCACGATGATGTCGCCGCCGGTCTCAACCAGGGCATCCTCGATGCCTGACGGATCGGCAAGGTCGAGCTTGGGACGGCCCACGAGCACGGCCTGTGCGCCGTGGGCCCGCGCCCGCTCCGCCAGGGATCGAGCGACCTGTCCCTCCTTGCCGATGACGATGATACGCATGAAACCGGAACCCTCTTCGATGTGGAAGCAGCCTTATGACACAAGCTGCCAAGCATATGTCAGTTGCCGATGGCAACACCTTCACGACGGCTGTCCGCACCGCCGACGAGCCCTGCCGGCGTGACAACGATGGCATGGATGCCGGAGTTCTGGTCGATGAGCTTGACCTCGTGGCCCTTGGCCTCAAGCGCGGCCTTCCAGGCTTCAGCCTCGGTTCCGGCCTCAAGCTCCGTCGGTCCGTTGCGGCTGCCCATGTTGGGCAAATCGGCGGCGACCTGAGGATCGAGCTTCCAGTCCAGAATGCCTACGAGCGTCTTGGCCACGTAGTTGGGGATCAGGCTTCCGCCCGGCGAGCCCACCACCGCATAGAGCTTGCCGCTGCCGTCGAGCACCATGGTCGGGGCCATGGACGAACGCGGGCGCTTGCCGGCTTCGACACGATTGGCGATCGGCTTGTCTTCCTCCGTGGTGGCGAACGAGAAGTCCGTCAGCTCGTTGTTGAGCAGGAACCCGCTTTTCGTCATGATCCGCGCCCCGAATCCATCCTCGATTGTGGTGGTCATGGACACGGCATTGCCGTTACGGTCGACGATCGAGATATGGCTCGTGCCATATTCGATCCCGTCCGACGGACCCCAGAGGAAGGTCTTCTGGAACGGCGGGTCGCCGGGCTTGGCCTTGCCCATGGACTTGTTGGGGTCGACGAGGGCGGCGCGGCTCTTGATGTAGCCGGGATCGGTCAGGCCCTTCACGGGAACGTTCACGAAAGCCGGGTCGGCCAGGAAGAGCGCACGATCCGCATAAGCCAGGCGGCCTGCCTCCGCGATCCAATGCACCGCATCAGGCCCCGGCTTCACGGCGGCCATATCCTGGGTTTCGAGGACACCCATGATCTGCTGCACGGCGACCTGGCCGGAACTCGGCGGGCCCATGCCGCATATCCTGTAGGTGCGATAGCTGCCGCACAGGGCCTCGCGCTCCTGCACCTTGTAGCCCTTGAGGTCTTCGAGGGTCATGTCGCCGGGATTGGTCGGATGGCCCGTCACGGTCGCCACGATGTCCTGGGCAATCTCGCCGGTGTAGAAGGCTTCTGCTCCCTTCTCGGCGACAGTGCGGAGCGTCTTGGCGAAGGCTTGGTTTTTCAGAACGGTTCCGACCGCCTTGGGCTTGCCGTCAGCCTCATAGAAATAGGCGCGGGCCACTGGATCATTCTGAAGGTATTTCTCCTGGGTCAGCAGACCATTGAGGCGCGGTGAGATGGCAAAGCCTTCCTCGGCCAGGCGCGCAGCCGGCTCGATCACCTGTGGCCAGCTCAGCTTGCCCCAGTTCTTGTGCGCCATCTCGAGCAGGCGCAGCGTCCCCGGCACGCCGACGGAGCGGCCGCCCACTACGGCATCGTAGAACTTCATCGGCTTGCCGTCGGGGCCGAGAAAGCGCTCGGGCTTGGCCGCGGCGGGTGCCGTTTCGCGCCCGTCGAGGGCCGCCATGGTCCGGCCGTCCCAGAAGACCATGAAGGCGCCGCCGCCGATGCCGGAACTCTGCGGCTCGACGAGGTTGAGAACCAGCTGAACCGCAATGGCCGCGTCGACGGCGCTGCCGCCAGCTGCCAGGATTTCACGGCCGGCCTGGGCCGCCAAAGGATTGGCGGCCGCAACCATGTCCTTCGTCGCGGTGCCGACAGGCTTGAACGTGCGCCCGGTCGGAGCCTCGGGAGAAGGGGCTACCGCCTGAGCCAATGCCAGCGGCGCAAACGGCAGGCTGGCCAGGAGACCGAGACCCATAAGGCTTCGGCGAAGGGTGCTCTGATTGGTCATGTGGCGCTCCCTGATTGTTCCGGCTCGTTTCATCGATTGGGTGAGCCTAACAAAGGATCATCCCTTTGCGCCACTTCCATTCGGTACCGAAAAAGAAGAAATTCTGCTGATGCTGCGCTGCAATATCACACTCCTGTCACTGTTGTCGGGCAGGGTGTGATTCGACGTGAGAAGAAAAGGAGCAGGACATGTACGCATATAATCTGTTCCAAAGTACGAAACTGGATGGCCTTGTCTGTGCCGTTCCGGAGGAGCGCACCGTTCCTCCCTTCGTTGTGGAGCCGAACTGGCGGTTCGGCGGACGGGTCCAAATTCAGGACGCTCCCTTGGGGTTCGACCGGAAGGCCGCCATGGAAGGCGTGCGTTTCAACGGCTTCTATCTTTTCGCCAGCTTTCAGAAGAATCGCCCGAGCCAGTAGACTCCCGAGCACATCGGCGAGCATGTCCGGCACCTTGGCCGGACATGCTGACCCACCGAAGACCACCATTGAAACCGGATCGAGTCTTGATCTTGGGCGTCACCTGCTCTCTATCTTGCTGACCTTCGCGCCTGCCGCCTCCCACCATCGATTCGATCGTGAACTCCTCCCTTGCTCTGATCTGGACCATCACGGCCGCCACGACCCTGTTGCAGGCCGGCAACGGCCTCTTGCAGGCCCTGATGCCTCTGCGCATGCAGGCGGAGGGCATTTCGGTTGCCTCCATCGGCTTGGTGGCGGCCGCTTACGGAGTGGGCTTCTCGACAGGCTGCTTCCTCGCTCCAAGCTTCATCCGCCATGTTGGCTACATCAGAGCCTTCGCCAGCCTAGCGGCGGTGGTGTCCGTGCTGATCCTGGTCATGACGCAAGCACATTCGACTCTGGCCTGGATCCTGCTGCGCGGGCTCACGGGCGTCACGCTCGCCTGCATCTTCACCGTCACAGATGGCTGGATCAGCGCCCGGGCTACGTCGAGCCACCGTGGACGCATCCTCTCCATCTACATGATCTGCACTAAGGTCGCCCTGATGCTGTCCCCGCTCGGGATCAGCTTCGGCGACATTCGCACGGACGGATTGTTCATGGTGGTGAGCGCGCTGATCACGCTCTCGCTGCTTCCCATCGCGGCCACGTCCACGAGCGAGCCGAGCGCCCCGCAAGGCGTGCGCATCGAGGTCAGGAAGCTGTTTGCCACGGCGCCCTCTGCCGTCATTGGAGCCTTCGTGGTCGGCTTGATCAACGGCCCGGTGATTGCGATTACGCCAGTCTTCGGCGTTAGGGTCGGGTTGAGCCAGGATCAGGCTGCGGCGCTTCTCTTCGCCCTCCAGGCGGGAAGTCTCGCAATGCAGTGGCCGCTCGGATGGTTGTCCGACCGGGCTGATCGACGCTACGTGATCGCGGGCCTGGCCTTGGGGACGAGCTTGGTATCGCTCCTGATCCTCTGGGCCAGCACGCAGAATGCAAATCTGCTGATCCTGTGGTCGTTTGCGGCCTGGGGTGGCCTTGCCCTGTGCATCTACTCGGTCTGCGTGGCACATGCCTGCGATATCGTCGATCCGGGGCAGATCGTGTCCACCGTCGGCACCCTGCTGTTCTCCTGGGCGACCGGGGTCACCATCGGTCCTCTGCTTGGAGCCCTGGCCATGGAGGTCCTTGGACCTCAGGGGCTTTTCATCTACGCGGCTCTAGCTTCACTGGGGCTTGCGGCCTTCATCGTGATGCGGATCATTCGGGTGCAGCGACCGCCTGCCAAAGGCGGCTTTGTCGATATCGCGCCCACCAGCTCCGCTTCGGGCGGCTTGGCGCCTCGGGCGGATCTTGGAACGGAAGAGTCTCAGCCTCACACCTCCGATCTGGAGGAAGAGGCCGAGGTGCCTGATCAGAAGGGGAGGTCTCCGGCTACGCGGGTCGAGACGTCGCCGTAGCGGTTAAGACGCTTGTCGATCATGTCGTCGATCTTGCCATAGACCTCGGCCACGCTGAGCTGGCGGGTCTTCTTGCCGTCCTTGGTGAAGAACAGCGATTTGTTGGACTTCGCCGCGGCCGGGAAGGCTGCGGGCGCGCTTTTCTTCGGCGTGTCGTCCACCAGGGCGATGAACTTGCTGGCGCTGTCCACGCCGAAGAAGTGGGACATGTAGAACTCGGAGCGGTTGAGCTTGCGGCCAAGCCGCGCCTCGATCTTCGCCTTGTCGCGCTTCATCATCTCGGCTGCCATGAGGGACGAGATGTAGGGATTGCGGCGCAGCCCGAGAATGTGTTCGCGCATCGTCTCGTCCGCCACGGCGAGCTTGCCGTCGATCCGCTCGATCGCCTGGGCTTCCGCATCCAAGCCATGGGCCGGCCCGAAGGAGCGCACGACCTCGAGCCATGTGCTCGTAATGAATTGGAACAGGCCCACGGCCGACGAAGTCGACGCCTTGTTGCCGGGCAGGAAGCTCGATTCCTTGTCCGCAAGAGCCATCATGTAGACGGGGTCAGCACCGGTCATCTGGGACGCGCGCAGGATCGTGTCCACGATCCACACGGGCACGCGCATGTCCTCGAATTCCATGTAATCCGTGAGTTCCCGCGAGACAGGCTTGTCATCCTCGCTGCCGGCCCGGGTTGTCGGATTAGTCAACGGGATAGTCAGGATGATCTGCCTCTGCAGGTCGGCTTGCTTGGTCTCAGCGGGCGGCACCGTGACGATGGCCTCCAGCGGGTCCGCCGGAGCGGCATCAACCGCCAACGTGGCAAACGTCTCCCCGCGTTGGGCCGGAATCTTGATGGCATTCTCGCCGGCATCAAAAGCCGCCGGGAGAGCTGACTTCTGCTCCGCGGCCGAGGCGGATTGGGGCATGGCAGCAGTGCCGAGGGCCAGTGTCATGCAGGCCCCAAGGCCGAGCATCTTGGTCAGGTTGAGCAGGGTCTGACCCCCTTGAAGGGCAGGGCGCTTCTGAGCCGTGCAGCCGCCATGGCCGCTGTGCTTTGCGAAATCGAGGCAAATAGCCTTGTGCTGGCATGCGTCGCGAGACGCCGTCAGAGCAATCTGCATATGAAAAAGCCCCCTAGAATTGCGCCGCTTCACTGTCGAGACAGGTTTGCGGTTGTTCTTCGTTCAAGTGAGGTGAGTATGTGCGTGGTAGATATGTCCAGAATGGGTCAGCTTAACGGTACTTGGGGACTTTGTTCCCACGTACGTTCCTTTGCAACTATCCGGATAAAGGGGATAGTCTTCAAAAGAATACTGTTTTCTAAGGAATACTGGTGCGAAGACGTGCCTAACGGGGGCAATTAACTAAACTTACGGGTCATTCCGCCGCACCTAGGAAATTGCTCAGCTTGTCATGGATCGCAGGAACCTGTTTCGACCGTGAGATTGCAGCCGCCAGCAGCGGGCTCTCACAGGTGCCACGCACTGATCCTGATCCTGTCTTGTAATAGCCGAGTTCAGGCCAGTCGCAGATCCAGAGGGGGAGCTGGCTTCAGCAGGATCGGGCAGCCCGCGGCCACGAAGACCACTGCATCGCAGGCTTCCGCGAGCCTCTGGTTCAGGCGCCCCTGCTCGTCGCGGAAGGTGCGCCCCAGAGGGGTCGAAGGCACAATGCCCTGGCCCACCTCGTTCGACACCAGAATAAGGGGACCCTGAGCTTCCCGGACAGCATGGATCAGCTGATCGGTTTCATGGGACGGGTTGCGTTCGGCGAGCACGATATTGGAGAGCCAGAGGGTCAGGCAATCGACGAGCGCAACCTTGTCGGGACCTGTTTGAGCCTGGATGGCCTGCGGCAGTTCCAAGGGGGCGTCAACCGTCTGCCAGGAGCGGTCGCGCTCTAGGCGGTGCAGAGCAATGCGCTCGCGCATCTCATCGTCGAAGGCTTGCGCCGTCGCGACATAGATCCGCTTTGCTGAGGCCTGCTCAGCCAGCTGCAGGGCGGTGCGGCTCTTGCCCGAGCGCGCTCCGCCCAGGATCAGGACGCGGCGATACAACGACATGCCCGGTCAGGCACTCAGCCGGCTGAGGGGGATGATCATATGAACGCGCAGGCCCTCGGGCCACCACTCCCGCTCAAGGGTGCCCCCGAGTTGCCCGGCGATGCTGCGCTGGGACAGCTGCGTTCCGAAGCCCTCAAAGCTGGGAGGAGCCTCGATGGCCGGCCCGCCGCTTTCGACCCAAAGGAGGTCCACGTCCTCGCCCTGGAGCGCCCAGCGGATGGCAAGCTCGCCCTCCGAACAGGAGAGGCATCCGTATTTGGCGGCATTGGTGGCGAGCTCATGCAGAACCAGGGCAAGGCTCGTCGTCGTGTTGGAGCCCACGGCAACGCTGGGTCCTTCGATGACAATCCTGTTCTGGCCCGATTGTCTATAGGGTTCGAGGACTGCCTCGATCAGGCGGGCGAGCTCGACATCGGTGCCGGCGCCCGGCTCAGTTATGGAGGCGGGCTGGACCAGCTCGTGGGCCCGCGACAGTGCGCTGAGTCGACCTCTCAGGGCCGTTGCCATGTCCTTGGTGTCCTTGGCGGTGCGAGCCGTCATCGAGACCATGCCGTTCGCGATAGCGAACAGGTTCTTCACGCGATGGTTGAGCTCCCTGGTCAGGAGCTTCTGCGCCTCCTCAAGGGCTTGGCGCTCCGTGATGTCGCTGATCACGCCATAGAGGCTGACGGCACGACGCCTGCCGCCGTCATTTACGTGAAGGGCGCGTCCGTGAGAACGGAACCAGCGCAGGCTCCCGTCGGGCAGCTGCGCCCGGTAGCCATTGTCGTACTTGCCGTCCGAATCCGGCGCGGCTGCGGCGGCGATGCGCGCCTTCACGTCCTCCCGATCCTCGGGATGGATCATGTCCCAGGCTTCATCGAGCGAGAGGCTGTACAATCCGTTGTGAGGAATGCGGTAGAGGGCGCAGCTTTCCTCGTCCCAGGTGATCCGGCGGCTGTCCAGATCGATCTGCCAGGTTCCGAGCTGGGCAGCCTCAAGAGCCAGGCGATATTGGCTCTCGAGCATCCGAACGGCTTCCTCAGCCTTTTTCTGCTCGTCGATGTTGGTGCTGGTGCCGAACCAGCGGCTGATCTTGCCGGTGAGGTCCTGGATCGGGATCGCGCGGCTGAGAAACCAGTTGTAGTTTCCTGCGGCACTCCTAATCCGGTGTTCCCATTCATAGGCCTGCCCGGATTCGAGGGAGCGCTTCCAATGGTCCTGGGTCTGGTCCAGATCGTCCGGATGGATGGATTCCTGCCAGCCTTCACCTAAGATCTGCTCGCCTGAACGGCCTGTGTATTCACGCCAGCGGCGGTTGACATAATCGACATCACCATCCGGCCGGGCGGACCAGACGAGTTGGGGCAGGGACTCCGCCAGAACGGCATATTGGGTTTCTGTATCCTTGAAATCCACGCAGAACTCCCGGGCCACCCATACGGCCAAAGTCACTCACGAACCGTCTTCGATCAGGAAGCATTGTTGTAGGCCTTTTTCGAGGCTGACAACCCACATCCGCCCCAATGTGCATTTTCTGGGCGCAAAGAGTAGCGCCGGTCCTGCGAAACTATTAAAAGGCCGCCTGCGTCTGGCGGTTCTCCCCGTCAGCGCCTAGATGCAGGACAGCCCACGCACTCGATGCGACCTTTCCTCCGCCGAGGCTGATTGACAGTTTTCATGAACGATATGAGCGCCCGCCCGGTGTCACCGCCGGAGATGTCATCTGCCGAGGCCCTTCAGCCGAAGGAGCGCCGCTCCCGTCGGTTTGCCTGGATCGGGATGGCCGCGAGCATTCTCCTGTTCGGTGCCTCGCTTGTCGTTCTCTGGCACATTGTATCCGATATTGACGTCAACGAGCTAAAATCCGCGTTCACGGCCGCCAGCCCGCGTCAGATTGGGCTGGCGGTGCTCTTCACCGCCATCAGCTACGGCCTGCTGACCTGCTACGATGCCATTGCCCTGCGCCAGCTCAAGCTGCAGATCCCCTACCGCACGACGGCGTTGGCCTCCTTCACGAGCTATGCGGTGAGCTTCACCCTGGGCTTCCCGCTGCTCACGGCCGGAACGGTCCGCTACTGGATCTATTCGCCCAAGGGCGTGAAGCCTGGGCGGGTGGCGAGCCTCACCGTCATCGCCGGTGTCACCTTCTGGCTCGGCATGGCTCTCGTGCTCGCATGGTGCCTGATCAGCAAGGCGGACGAACTGGCGAGCCTCGTCTATACCCATATCTGGATGAACCAGCTCGTCGGATTGGGCGCTGCGGTTTTCGTCGTCACCTACATGGTCTGGGTCTCGCTCAAGCGCCGCTCCGTCAAGATCCAGGGCTGGAAGCTGGAGCTGCCGGGCTTTCGCCTGTCGCTGGCGCAGATCCTCATCGGCGCCGGCGATGTCTGCGCCGGTGCGGGCGTTCTCTTCGTGCTCCTGCCGGGCGGGCATGGGCTCAGCTTCGAGACCTTCGTGGCGGTCTATATCTTCGCCGTGATGCTGGGTGTGGCGAGCCACGCACCGGGAGGTCTCGGCGTCTTCGAGGCTACCATCCTACTCGCCCTCTCGAGCTATCCTCGCGAGCCGGTCCTGGGGGCGCTGCTCCTCTACCGCCTGTGCTATTACCTCATCCCCTTCGTGATCGCCCTTGCGCTCCTCGGCGGCTACGAGATCCGCAATCGTATTCGGGCGGCCCGGCTCTCGTTCAAGCCCGATGAGGAGGAGGTCGCCGAGGTGGAGCTTGGCGGGAGATGACACCTGCCGGAGCCTGCCTTAAAGAAGGCATGCAACCTCTCCGAGACCTCCCGTTCCATGAGCGCTCCCGACGATCCGACGCCGGAACCCAGATCCCAGGGCGTGACGCTCCTGCGTGATGCAGCCCTGCGGGCCGCGGTGGTCACGTGCTTCGTCATGGTGGTCGTGGCGCTGGTGCGGGGCAACGGCGATGCCTGGCTCCTGCTCTGGGCTGCCATCGCGATCTTGGCTGGATTTATGATCGCCAGTCCGAAGCGCAGCCTCGGGGTCGGAGTCCGGCCGCAGCCGAGCAAGCCCCAACGCTCCAGCATCGCTGAGGCGGTTCTGGCCCAGATTCCCGATCCCGTCATCCTGGTCGACCAGCGCGCCTTGGTCATCGAGGGCAACAAGGCCGCTTACGGACTCTTGAGCGGATTGAAGACAGGTCACCCCCTGTCCTTTGCGCTTCGCAGCCCCGACGTTCTCGATGGCATCCAGAGGGTTCTGGAGAAGGGCGAACCCCTGAAGGTGGAGTATTCGGAGCGGGTTCCCACCGAGCGCACCTTCGAGGTGCATATCGGCCCTCTCCAGGCCGATGCGCCAAGCACCGGGGTTCAGGCAGGTGTCGTCCTGTTCTTTCGCGATCTCACCTCGGCCCGCCGCCTGGAGGCCATGCGGGCCGACTTCGTGGCCAATGCGAGCCATGAGCTGCGCACCCCTCTGGCCTCGGTGCTCGGCTTCATCGAGACCCTTCAAGGACCTGCGCGGGACGACGTGAAGGCCCGCGAGCGCTTCCTCGACATCATGAAGGGTCAGGCGCAGCGCATGAAGCGCCTGATCGACGATCTCCTGTCCCTGTCGCGCATCGAGATGCGGGCTCATCTCTCGCCGACCCAGAACGTCGATCTTGCCTCCATCGTGTCCCAGATGATCGAGACCCTGTCGCCTATGGCCCGGGAGAGGGGCGTCGTCATCCAGGCCAAGCTGCCCGGGCTGCCCATTCTCGTGCGCGGCGACCGCGACGAGCTTCTGCGTGTGGCGGAGAACCTGATCGAGAACGCGGTGAAGTATGGTGAGAGCGGCGGCAGGGTGGACGTGGAGATCGAGAGCATCGGGGCCTCACACGGTGAGCAGGGTCCGCATGTCACGTTCGCCGTCCAGGATTACGGGCCCGGCATTGCCCCCGAGCACCTGCCGCGCCTGACGGAGCGGTTCTACCGCGCCGACGTTGCGCAGAGCCGCGACATGGGCGGAACGGGCCTGGGGTTGGCAATCGTCAAGCACATCGTCAATCGCCACCGCGGCCATTTCGATATTGAGAGCGAGCCGGGGCAGGGCGCGCGGTTCACCGTTACATTGCCCGAAGCCCGCTCCTGATCCGCAGCTTTCCCCACGGCAGAAATCGAGGCACCCCAGGGATCCTGAGGGGGTGTCATGTAATTGTCATCCAACTGTCGTAGAGGAGACATCCGTCGGGCCTAGCTGTCCCATCGCGTGACACGGCCCTGGCTTTCGAAGCCGCCTGTCACGCTGCATGAACAGGAGATTTAACCGTGAAGATCATGTCCTTCGCCATTGCGGCCGGCGTTGCCGTCGCGAGCCTTACGACCACGGCCTCCGCCGCTGACATCACCGGCGCAGGCGCGACGTTCCCGTTCCCGATCTATGCCAAGTGGGCCGAGGCCTACAACAAGGAGACCGGCAACCGGCTGAACTACCAGTCCATCGGCTCCAGCGGCGGCATCCGCCAGATCCGCGCCAAAACCGTCGATTTTGGTGCGACCGACGCTCCTCTGAAGGGCGAAGAGCTTCAGAAGGACGGCTTCGTCCAGTTTCCGGCCGTGATGGGCGGCGTGGTTCCCGTCTACAATGTGCAGGGCGTTGCCGCCGGCCAGCTGAAGCTGACGGGCGAGGTTCTGGCCGACATCTTCAACGGCAAGGTTTCCAAGTGGAACGATGCCAAGATCGCCCAGATCAACCAGGGCGTGAAGCTCCCCGACGCCTCAATCACTCCGGTCTATCGCTCCGACGGATCGGGCACCACCAGCGTGTTCACCACTTATCTCTCGCAGGTCTCCGAACCCTGGAAGAGCGGACCGGGCGTGGGCGCATCGGTGCAGTGGCCCGTCGGCCAGGGTGGCAAGGGCAATGAGGGCGTCGCCGCTCTTGTGAAGCAGGTGCCGAACTCGATCGGCTATGTGGAGTACGCCTACGCCAAGCAGAACAGCATCCCGTTCGCCCAGCTCCAGAACAAGAACGGCAAGTTCGTGTCGCCGGAGGCCAAGACATTCCAGGCCGCCGCTGCCAACGCCGACTGGAAGTCGGCTCCCGGCTACGGCATCTCGCTGACGAACCAGGCTGGTGACGAGGCTTGGCCGATCACGGCTCCGACCTTCATCCTCGTTCCCAAGAACCCCGAGAAGCCCGAGCAGGTGGCCGAGGCCCTGAAATTCTTCGACTGGTCATTAAAGAACGGCGACAAGATGGCTGTCGAACTCGATTACGTGCCGCTTCCCGCACCGCTGAAGGATCAGGTGCGCGCGACGTGGAAGAGCGAGATCAAGAACGCATCGGGTCAGCCCGTCTTCACGCAGTAATCTGACCTCGGTCAACCAAGCATAGCGGATCGGCGAATGGTAGCTCTCTCGCAAGAACGTCTCGTTTCGAGCACGGATGCCTCAGTTCGCCGATCCTCTCCACCGAGCTTCGACGGGCTCTTCCGCCTAGCCAGCCTCGCATCGGCCCTTCTGGTGCTGATCGTGCTCCTCGGGATCATCGGATCGATGATCTACGGCGGATGGCCGGCCTTTCGCGAGTTCGGCTTCGGTTTCATCACGTCGACCGTCTGGAACGTCAACGAAGACCAGTACGGCGCCTGGGTGGCCATCGTCGGAACGCTGACGACGGCGCTGATCGCCCTGGTGATTGGCGTGCCGCTTTCCCTGGGCATCGCCATTTTCCTGACGCAGCTCTGCCCGCCCTGGCTCAAGCGGCCGGTGGCGACGACCATCGAACTGCTCGCGGCCGTTCCCAGCATCATCTACGGCATGTGGGGCCTCTTCGTCTTCGCGCCTCTTTTCGCCAACTACGTGCAGATCCCCGTCTCCAACATCGTCGAGGGGATGCCGATCATCGGCACCATCCTGTATGCACGCACGCCCTCCGGCGTCGGCATCCTGACGGCCGGCATCATCCTGGCGATCATGATCATTCCCTTCATCGCCTCGATCGCACGCGACATTCTCGATCAGATCCCCTCAGTGCTGCGCGAGAGCGCCTACGGGATCGGCTGCACCACCTGGGAGGTGGTGCGCAACGTGCTCCTGCCGCAGGCCGGCGTCAGCATCATCGGGGCGATCATGCTCGGCCTCGGCCGCGCGCTCGGCGAAACGATGGCCGTGACCTTCGTGGTCGGCAATGCGAACCGCCTGTCCGGCTCGCTCTTCGATCCGGGATCTACCATCGCGTCGCGCATCGCCAACGAGTTCAACGAGGCTATCGGCCTGCAGCTCAATGCGCTCATGGCGCTGGGCTGCATCCTGTTCCTTGTCACGTTCACCGTGCTCGTGCTCGCCCGGCTTCTGGTATCCCGGGTGAAGGTGGGTTGAGGAGACCATGATGGACACTGCTCTGCAGCACCGGGCTATGGCTGAACCGACGACCGCTCCTGCTCCCTGGGGGCGGGTGCGCCGCAGCCGCCATGTGGCCGACCGCGCCCTCAAGATCATCTGCACGCTGTTCACGATCCTCGGCGCCTTCGTCCTCGGCTGGATCCTCATGATGCTCATCGTCGAGGGCATCGGCGGCCTGTCGCCGGCGGTCTTCACTGAGACCACGCCGGGACCCGGCACCCAAGGCGGCGGCATCGCAAACGCCATTGTGGGCAGCCTGATCCTGACCGTTCTCGGCATCGTGGTGGCAACGCCCATCGGCGTGCTGGCCGGAACCTATCTGGCCGAATACGGCAAGGGCTCGAAGCTCGCGGAAGTCATCCGCTTCGTGAACGATATCCTGCTCGCCGCGCCCAGCATTCTCATCGGCCTCTTCGTCTATATGCTCATGGTGCAGCCCATGGGCGGCTATTCCGGATGGGCCGGCGGCGTGGCGCTCGCGATCATCGCCGTGCCCGTGATCGTGCGCACCACGGAGGACATGCTGCGCCTCGTGCCGGGTTCGCTGCGCGAGGCGGGTGCCGCGCTCGGCGCCCCAATGTCGACCGTGATCATCAAGATCAGCTGGAAGGCGGCGCGTGCCGGCATGGTCACCGGCGTGCTGCTGGCCACCGCCCGAATCGCCGGTGAGACCGCGCCGCTGCTGTTCACAGCTCTCAACAACAATTTCTGGTTCAACCCCAACCTGATGGGTGGCGTGGCTAACCTGCCGGTCATGATCTACCAGTTCGCCCTCTCGCCCTATGAGAACTGGCGCGAACTGGCCTGGGCCGGTGCCCTCATCATCACCATGTCGATCCTGGCGCTGTCCATCGTGGCGCGCCTGCTCCTGAGGAAGGATAAAGTCCGATGAGCACGATTGCCCTCAACACGAGCAGCGCCGTCGGAAAAGCTGCCGCTGGAAACGCCGAAGCACCGGTGCGCATCGCCGTCCGCAATCTGAATTTCCATTACGGCGACTTCCGCAGCCTGAAGGACATCAATCTCGACTTCTACGACCGGCAGGTGACGGCCCTCATCGGACCGTCCGGCTGCGGGAAGTCGACACTGCTGCGCACCTTCAACCGCATCTACAGCCTCTACCCCGAGCAGCGCGCCGATGGCGAGATCCTGCTCGACGGCCAGAACGTGCTCTCACCCTCCATCGACGTGAACGAGTTGCGTGCCCGCGTCGGTATGGTGTTCCAGAAGCCGACACCGTTCCCCATGTCGATCTACGACAACATCGCTTTCGGCATCAAACTCTATGAGAAGCTGCCGAAATCCGAACTCGATGGACGCATCGAGGAGGCCCTGCGCAAGGCGGCCCTGTGGGACGAGGCGAAGGACAAGCTTCGTCAGTCGGGCATGAGCCTGTCGGGCGGCCAGCAGCAGCGCCTGTGCATCGCGCGCACCATCGCTCAGAAGCCCGAAGTGATCCTGCTCGACGAGCCGACATCCGCACTCGACCCGATCTCCACCGGCAAGATCGAAGAGCTGATTGAGCAGCTCCGCTCCGAGTTCACCATCGTGATCGTCACGCACAACATGCAGCAGGCGGCCCGCATCTCGCAGTTCACGGCGTTCATGTACCTCGGCGAACTCGTGGAGTTCGGTCCGACGACGAAGATGTTCATGAATCCGGCCAAGAAACAGACTCAGGACTACATCACGGGCCGCTTCGGCTGACCGAAGCGGTTCACGGAGGACTTCCATGTCAGAGCATATCGTCAGCTCCTACGACACCGATCTCCAGGGGCTCCGGCAGCGCATCGCCGAAATGGGCGGCATCGCCGAGAAGATGCTGGTCGATTCCGTTGCCGCGCTTGCCCGTCACGACAAGCCTCTGGCCCAGGCGGTGATTGCCTCCGACCCGCGCCTCGACGTTCTCCACCGCGAGGTCGAGGAGAACGCCATTCTCACCATTGCCCGCCGTCAGCCCCTGGCGGTCGACCTGCGCGAGACCATCTCGGCCATCCGCATCGCCGGCGATGTAGAGCGCATCGGCGATCTGGCCAAGAACATCGCCAAGCGGGCGCTTGCCATAGGCGACGACTTCCAGCCGCACAAGATCGTCGTCGGGCTCCGGCACATGAACGATCTGGTGATGGCGCAGCTCAAGGACGTGCTCGACGCCTATGCCCAGAAGGACACAGCGAAGGCGCTCGATGTCTGGAAGCGTGATGGTGCCATCGACGCGCTCTACACCTCCCTGTTCCGGGAACTCCTCACCTACATGATGGAAGACCCGCGCAACATCTCGTTCTGCACGCATCTTCTCTTCTGCGCCAAGAACATCGAGCGCATCGGCGATCACACCACCAACATCGCCGAGACGGTTCATTACCTCGTCACGGCCGAGACGCTGGCGATTGATCGCCCCAAGAACGACCGCTCCATCGATACCTCGGTCGAGGTGGGAGCCTGACCATGGGGCCTCGCGTTCTGATCGTTGAGGATGAAGAGCCCTTGATGCTCCTCCTGCGCTACAACCTCGAGGCCGAAGGCTATGAGGTGGACAGTGTGTCCCGCGGCGACGAGGCAGAGATCCGCCTGCGCGAGCAGGTGCCCGATATCGTGCTGCTCGACTGGATGCTGCCCGGAATCTCCGGTATCGAGCTGTGCCGCCGCATCCGCGCGCGCTCGGAAACCGAGCGCCTGCCGGTGATCATGCTGACCGCTCGCGGCGAGGAGGGCGACCGGATCCGCGGCCTGTCCACCGGTGCCGACGACTATATCGTCAAGCCCTTCTCGGTGCCGGAACTGCTGGCCCGGGTGCGTGCGCTCCTGCGCCGGACGAAGCCGGCCCATATCGCAACTCTTCTGAGGGCGGGCGACATTGAGCTCGACCGCGAAACCCATCGCGTTCGCCGCGCCGGCCAGGAACTGCACTTAGGGCCCACGGAGTTCCGCCTGCTCGAATTCCTGATGCAGAGCCCGGGCCGCGTCTTTTCCCGCGAGCACCTGCTCAATGCGGTCTGGGGCCACGACGTCTATATCGACGAGCGCACCGTGGACGTGCATGTGGGCCGTCTGCGCAAGGCGATCAGCATGCCGCGCAAACCCGACCCCATCCGCACCGTGCGGGGCGCCGGCTATTCCTTCGACGAGACCTTCGCCCGCGAGGAGCAGGCGATCGAGGCCTGAGCCGCAAGGGCACCAGATAACGAAAATGGCCGCGCTGAAGCGATCAGCGCGGCCTTTTTCATTGAAGGAGATGGAGGCTTACGCCCGGGCGAGCCTGCGGTCGCGCTTGCGGTCGGCCACCGGCTGGTAGGCGATGCGGGCGTGGTGGGTGCAGTAGGGCAGGCCCGTGATAGAGCGGGCGCCGCAGAAGCGGAATTCGGGCTTGGTCGGGTCGCCCATGGGCCAGCGGCACATGGACTCGCGCAGATCCATGATGGTCACGCGCTCAGAGACCGGAACGGCAAGGTCCTCCTCGACATAGACGCTCGGTTCCTGGGTCACGGGCTGGAGGGCGATGGGGGCGATGACCACATTGTTGGTGTGCGGCGGCAGGGGCGCCGGGGCGCTCGGCGCACGGGTCGCCTTGCGGGGGCGGGCTGCGGCGGCGGAGCCGGCCGGCTTGGCATCCTTGGCCCGGCCGGACAGGCCGAGGCGGTGAACCTTGCCGATAACCGCATTGCGGGTCACGTTGCCAAGCTCGGCGGCGATCTGGCTCGCGCTCAAACCATCGGTCCAGAGCTTCTTGAGAAGCTCGACCCGTTCGTCCGTCCAAGTTGCGCCCGCATCTATCATTTTCAATCTGCCTCCATCGGAGGCGGCCTTCAAACACTCAGAATCCCGGATGCTTCGCGGACAGGGTTTTTGTGTCCGACCGCGTTGCGAGGGTCGCTCCTGAGGGTGAATGCCGCCGCACGAATGCCGTACTCGACTGACCCGAAGTTACAGGATGGGTGGACTCGGGCGCAAGAGTCCCCGAACAAGCCATGCTGTTTTCCCCAGGGAACTCCGCCTGGGCAAAAATTCCCTGTGATGAGTCACTTCATTTCTCTTGAATTGACAGGGTCCCGCACCTCGGTAGAATTCTGGGACGTGCCGCTCCTGCCTGGGGCGGCGCTTTCTTTTTCGGACCTGGGTGCGACCTTGGGTCCTTGGAGGCGGAGACAACCTGTGACATCGCCATTGCTGCCGACTTTTGCCCGTGCCGAGCTTTCCTTCGAGAAAGGGGAGGGCCCCTGGCTCTTCGGCCGAGATGGCGAGCGATATCTCGACATGGGCGCCGGCATTGCGGTCAACTCCTTGGGGCACGCCCATCCGCACCTCGTCCAGGCCCTGACGGAGCAGGCCTCCAAGGTCTGGCACACCTCCAACCTGTTCCAGATTCCCGAAGGGGAGCGGCTGGCCAAGCGCCTGGTCGACAGCACCTTCGCGGATTACGTGTTCTTCGCCAATTCCGGCGCCGAGGCGAACGAAGCCGCCATCAAGATGGCGCGCCGCTATCATTATGCGAACGGTAACCCCGAGCGCTTCCATATCGTCACCTTCGAGGGCGCCTTCCACGGCCGGACGCTGGGCACCATCGCGGCGGGCGGGCAGGAAAAGTACCTGGAAGGCTTCGGCCCCAAGGTCCAGGGTTTCGATCAGGTCCCGCCTGAGGATATTGAGGCCTTGAAGGCCGTCATCGGCCCGCAGACCGCGGCCCTGATGATCGAGCCGATCCAGGGCGAAGGCGGCGTCCGGACGGTCTCGAACGCTTTCCTGCGCGAGCTGCGGGCCCTGTGCGACAGCCACGGCCTGCTGCTCATCTTCGACGAGATCCAGACCGGCGTCGGCCGCACGGGCAAACTCTTCGCCTATGAGTGGAGCGGCGTGACGCCCGACATCATGTCGGTGGCCAAGGGCATCGGCGGCGGCTTCCCTCTCGGCGCCTGCCTCGCCACAGCCGAGGCCGCCAAAGGCATGACGCTCGGCACCCACGGCACCACCTTCGGCGGCAATCCGCTGGCCATGGCGGTGGGCAATGCCGTGCTCGACGTGATCCTGGAGCCCGGCTTCCTGGAGAGCGTCGAACGCAAGGGCCTACTGCTCAAGCAGCGCCTTGCGGAACTGAAGGACCGCCATCCGGGCGTGATTGCCGAGGTGAGGGGGCAGGGGCTCATCATGGGCCTGCGCACCGTCGTTCCCAACACGGCCTTCGTCAGCGCCGCCCGCGATCAGAAGCTGATCGTCATCGGTGCCGGCGACAACGTCGTGCGCCTTCTGCCGCCGCTGATCATTTCGGAAGCCGATCTCGCAGAGGCCATCAACCGTCTGGATGCCGCCTGCGCGGCCATTGAAGCTGAGCAGCAAGCCGCCGCTCAGCCGGGAGCCGCCCAATGACCACCCGCCACTTTCTCGACCTGAGCGATTTTTCCGGAACGGAGATCCGGAGCCTGTTGAAGATCGGCTCGGACATCAAGGCCAAGCGCCGCCGTGGCGAGAAGGCCAAGGAGCGCCCGCTCGAGGGCAAGGTCCTGGCGATGGTCTTCGACAAGCCCTCTACCCGCACCCGCGTCTCCTTCGATGTGGGCATGCGCGAACTCGGCGGCGAGACCTTGATGCTGACCGGCAAGGAGATGCAGCTCGGCCGTGGCGAGAGCATCGCCGATACGGCGCGGGTCCTGTCCCGCTACGTGGACGCCATCATGATCCGCACCCTCGATCATGCCATGGTGACGGAGCTTGCTCAGTATGCCTCGATCCCGGTGATCAACGGCCTCACCAAGATGACGCATCCGTGCCAGATCATGGCCGACATCATGACCTTCGAGGAGCATCGCGGCTCCATCGAAGGCAAGACAGTCGCTTGGACGGGCGATGCCAACAATGTGCTCGCCTCCTGGGTCCACGCCGCGGCGCGCCTCGATTTCACCCTCAAGATCGCATCCCCGCCGGAACTTGCCCCGCGCCCGGAGCTTTTGTCCTGGGCGAAACAGGAAGGGGCCAAGATCAGCGTGACCACCGATGCCTACGAGGCCGCTGAGGGCGCCCACGCGGTCATCACTGATTGCTGGGTGTCCATGGGCGACGACGACGAGTTCCGCCGCCAGAACCTGCTGAAGCCCTATCAGGTCAACGGCAGGCTCATGGGCGTGGCCGACAAGGAGGCGATCTTCATGCACTGCCTTCCCGCCCATCGCGGCGAGGAGGTGACGGACGAGGTGATGGACGGCCCGCAATCCGTGGTCTTCGACGAGGCCGAGAATCGGCTTCACGCACAAAAGGGCATCCTGGCCTGGTGCCTCGGAGCAGCAAGCGCATGAGTTCAGCCTCGTTTGAAGGAACCGACGACATTGTCCTCCCCTTCGCGGTCGAGCCCCTCGACGTGCGCGGGCGAGTGGTGCGCCTCGGCCCTTCCATCGACACTATCCTGGCCCGCCACGGCTATCCCGACCGGGTCGCCCGCGTCATCGGCGAGGCGGCGGCGCTGACCGTCATGCTCGGCGCGTCCCTCAAGCTCGAGGGGCGCTTCCAGCTGCAGACCAAGACCGATGGCATCATCGACATGGTGGTGGTGGACTTCAACGCGCCGGACCGCCTGCGCGCCACGGCCCGCTTCGACAAGGACCGGCTCGAGGCCCTCGATTCAGCCGCGACCGGAACTGGCGAGCTTCTGGGCTCCGGCTATCTTGCCATGACCATCGACCAGGGCTCCGAGCGCAGCCGCTACCAGGGCGTCGTTGCGTTGGACGGCCAGGGCTTCGAGGAAGCGGCGCACCAGTACTTCCGCCAGTCGGAGCAGATCCCGACGCAGGTGCGCCTCGCCGTGGCCGAGCAGTTCGAGAACGGCCGCCATACCTACCGCGCCGGCGGTCTGATGATCCAGTTCCTGCCTTCGTCGCCTGAGCGCCTGCGGCAGGCGGATCTCGATCCCGGCGATATCCCTGAGGGCCACGCATCGAACGATCTCGCGGGACCGTCCGAGGACGATGCCTGGCTCGAGGCCAAGTCGTTGGTCGGCACCGTCGAGGATCACGAATTGGTCGATCCCACCGTGTCCAGCGAGACGCTTCTCTACCGCCTGTTCCACGAGCGCGGCGTGCGCGTCTTCGAGGGCCAGCAGGTGCATGAGGAATGCACCTGCTCGCACGAGCGCATCATGGGCATGATGCGGCGCTTCCCACCGGAAGACCGTCGCGACATGGTGGGCGAGAACGGCCGCATCGGCATCACCTGCGAGTTCTGCTCGCGCTTCTACGATCTCGACCCGGTGGAGGTCGAAGCCGAGATCGCGAAGTCGGAAGCTTAAGCCGAAATTGGCTCGCCTTTGTTATCCCCGCGAAGGCGGGGATGACAAACACAATGGTCGAAGGACAAGGGCAGCAATCCCCACTGCATAGTCCCTGGGTATCGGTCGAGTGTCAAAGCTTTCTCTGCGTCATCGCCGGCCTTGTGCCGGTGATCCCGATGAGTGGAGCGCCGCACTTTTCAGAACCGGGATGGCCGGGACAAGCCCGGCCATGATGTGAGAATATCCATCAAGCACTCGCGCACGTCGCAGCAAGCCGCCGCATGAAGGCTGCGCCAGCCTCGAGTTGCTCCAGGGTGATGTATTCGTCCGGCTGATGCGCCTGATCGATGGAGCCCGGACCACACACAACCGTCGGGATGCCAGCTGCCTGATAATGTCCCGCCTCGGTGCCGAACGGCACGGTCTGCGTATGGTTCTTGCCAGCAAGCCGCAGGACGAGGGTTTCTGCAAATGATCCAGGCTCCGGAGCGAGGCCTGGAACGGCTACCTCGAGCTTCGTTTCGATCCTCCCGAACTCGCCGAAGCGATTGAGGCGCTTGAGCGCGACCTCCTGCACAAATGTTTCCAAACGGTTCGGTATTTCCTGCGGATCGAGGCTCGGCAGGCCGCGAAACTCCCAATGGAAGCTGCACGACTTGGACAGGATGTTGCGCGCCGTGCCGCCTGTGATCGTGCCCACATGCACGGTCGTGTAGGGCGGATCGAAGCGTCCGCTCGTGTCGCCGCGCTCCATCATCTCGTCGCCGATGCGGTTGAGCTCCGCGATCAGTTCGGCCGCCGTCATCACGGCGCTCGCGCCGAGATAGGGCTTCGACGAATGCGCCTCGAAGCCATGCACCGTCGTGCTGAAGGTCACGACGCTCTTGTGCGCATCCACCACCTCCATCATCGTCGGCTCGCCCACGATGGCGGCCTTCGGTAGCGGTAGATCGTGGCCGAGGCGTCGGATCACGTCGACCACACCGAGGCAGGTCGTCTCCTCGTCATAGGAGAGCAGGATGTGAATCGGCGTCATGAGGTTTGCGGCCTGGAACTCCGGGATCAGCGCCAGCGCGAGCGCGTCAAAAGCCTTCATGTCCACTGCGCCGCGCCCATAGGCGCGCCCGTTCTCCACCCGAAGCGCGAAGGGGTCCGCCGTCCATGCCTGCCCTGTCACCGGCACCACGTCCGTGTGGCCGGAGAGCACGATTCCGCCCCGGTCCTGCGGGCCGATCGTGGCATAGATGGCCGCCTTGTCGCCGGCCTCGTTCGACACGCGCACATAAGACACGTTCCAGCCCTTCAGGTAATCCTCCACGAAGTCGATCAGCGGCAGGTTCGACTTCGAGCTCACCGTGTCGAACGACACGAGCTTTGCCAGCATTTCGAGCGGTGTGAGCCGCTGACCGTTAGAAGACATCGATGACCTCAGTGCAGTACACGCTTCGTGCGCGGAATATCGAGTGAGAAGGCGGGGATTTCGACATCGAAAGTTTCGCCGCCGGCGATCTCCATCAGGTAGGTGCCCTGCATGGTGCCGCTCGGCGTCGTCAGGGGGCAGCCGCTTGTATAGCTGAAGCTCTCGCCCGGCCCGAGTACAGGCTCCTCGCCGACCACGCCCGCGCCGCGCACCTCCTGCACATGGCCGTTCTCGTCGGTGATCCGCCAGTAGCGGGCCCGCAGCTGAACCCGGTCCAGGCTCGTGTTGATGATCTCCACCGTATAGGCAAAGAAGTAGCGGCCGTCGTCGGGGGAGGACTCTTCGGGCATGTAGCGGGGTGTCACTGTCACAGAGATGCCGCGGGTCACAGCCTTGTACATGCGCCTGCCTTCATCCAGTAGAGGAGTTCGACCCGCCCGTGGTAAGGCCGTCCTCACACCTCGTCAATCGAGGCAGGGGAGAACGGACGATGCTCGACGGATGGGTGCGGCGCAGGATCGATCCGCCGATGGACAGGTTGGGGCAGGGCCTAGCCCGTGCCGGAGTCTCCGCCGATGCCGTGACGCTGGCAGGGCTGGTGCTCGGCCTGGCTGCAGCCATCATGATCGTCCTGGCGTTCGATGCGGCGGCGCTCGTCCTGTTCGGGCTCAACAGGCTGCTCGACGGACTCGACGGCGCCATTGCCCGCTCGACCCAAAGGACGGACCGGGGTGGTTTCCTCGATATCGTCCTCGACTTTGCCACCTACGGGGCCATCCCGTTAGCCTTCGCTCTGCGGGACCCCGGTATCTTCGCGTTGCCGGCGGCGGCTCTCCTGTTCTCCTTCTACGTCAATGGTGCGAGCTTCCTCGCCTTTGCGGCCGTTGCCGCCAAACGGGGCATGAGCACCAGCATCCGAGGGGTCAAGTCGATCTATTTCACCGCTGGCGTGATGGAGGGCACGGAGACGATCCTGTTCTTCATTGCCATGATACTGTTCCCGCAGCACTTCCCCGTGCTGGCCTATGCGTTTGCCGGATTGACCCTGATGAGCGCGCTGGCCCGCATCACCCTGGCTTGGCATGCCTTCCGGGACGAGCTTTGAGGAAAGCGATTGAGAATTCCGTAGCAAGGCTTAGAGGATACTGTCAGGCTCAACATTTCAAAGACGGCAGGGCTCTCGGATGACGGACATAGTTGCGTTGAAGGACGGGATCCAATCGGCTGATGCCATCATGCGGCTTGCGGAAGCAGGAGCGATCAAGCCGGAGACGCCCTTCGCGTCCGATCAGGTCCAACCGGCGAGCCTCGACCTCAGGCTGGGCCGTCGGGCCTACCGCGTCCGCGCCAGCTTCTTGCCGGGGCGTAACCATACGGTCCAGGATCGCCTCGACCAGCTGAGCTTCCACGAGATCGACCTGGGCCGAGGCGCTATCCTGGAAACCGGCAGCGTCTATATCGCGGAGTTGCAGGAGGAGTTGGCCTTGCCGGAGGATCTCTCGGCGGCGGCAAATCCCAAGAGCTCCACCGGCCGCATCGACGTGTTCACCCGCGTCATCACCGACCGCAGCCAGGAATTCGATACAATCGGTGCCGGTTACCAGGGGCGTCTCTATGCCGAGATCTCGCCGCGCACCTTCCCGGTGCTCGTCCGGACCGGCACTCGCCTGTCCCAGCTGCGCCTGCGCAAGGGTGAGGTGCGTTTGAGCGATGCCGAACTCCTGGCGCTCCACCAACGTGAGCGGGTGGTGACCTCCGCCGAGCCCTCGATCCAGGACGGCGTGGCGGTGAGCGTGGACTTGGCAGGCTTCGGTCCTGACAACCTGATCGGCTACCGCGCCAAGCGCCACACGGGCCTTGTCGATGTGGACAAGCCGGGCTCCTGCCGCACTGCCGATTTCTGGGAGCCGCTCTATGCGGATGCCTCCCGCACTCTGATCCTGGATCCGGGCCAGTTCTACATCCTCGCTTCCAAGGAGGCGGTCCACGTGCCGCCGGATTATGCGGCCGAGATGGTGCCCTTCGACCCGCTCGTGGGCGAGTTCCGCGTCCATTACGCCGGCTTCTTCGATCCGGGCTTCGGCCATGCTCAGGCAGGAGGGGAGGGGGCCCGGGCCGTGCTCGAGGTGCGCTCCCGCGACGTGCCGTTCATCCTAGAGGACGGGCAGATCGTCGGCCGCCTCGTCTACGAGCGCATGGCCGATCGGCCCAAGGTGCTCTACGGCGCAGGTGCCGGCTCGAACTACCAGGCCCAAGGTCTGAAGCTCTCGAAGCACTTCCGCTGATCCCTTCAAGTTGACCCCTTGCCGGATCGCCGGTAGGCCGGATATGAATATGGGCGCGCGGGCGTAGTTCAGAGGTAGAACGTCAGCTTCCCAAGCTGAATGTCGTGGGTTCGATTCCCATCGCCCGCTCCAATTTCTTTACAATTCGGGCAGAAGCCGGCGGAAGAGCGCTTCCGTTTACCTTAGCGTTCGAGCGAGAAGGAAAAAGCCGTTAAAGTCAGATGGCCGGGTGTTGACAAACGAACCGGGAATCGACATATCCGCAGCCCCGCCGGAATTCAGTTCCGACGAGCTTCAATCTCAAACGACACCGACGCTGCCGAGATCTTCGGATCTCGTTGCTCGTTCGGGTCCTGATCGTTGATCTTAAAAGATCCTGATCTGCGGCACGAGCCATGAGCGCCAGTATATGGCGACTCTCAATGGCTCCTCTGACGAAAAACGAGAAGATTGCGGATCGATATCATTGGTCCGGATCAAGTAAACGCAGAGGCGAATGCGTGCTCTGCGGACGATGAAGCTTGTCTGAATACTGAAGAATGGCGCTCGGCGACAACTATTTTGAAAAAATCTTCGAAAGAGATGTTGACCCAAGGAAGGGGTTCGGGTAGAACAACTTCATCGACGGCGGCCACTGAGGTTGCTGCCGGGGAAAGCCTCACCTCCTGGATTGTCCCGCAAGGGCAGCCGGGATGGGCGAGGCTCTCTTCTTCGTCTTCTGCGACGGGGAATTTTGCTCTTTGACATTGTTGAGAGGGGAAGAGAAGCGTAGGCGGCGGTGTCCTTGCGGGCGATTGGCAACAATCGCTGTAAGATACATCGACCTGATCTATGCTTTGGTGAGTACAC
>JAESFL010000312.1_pt1 | contig 39923 bp, 38 predicted proteins | sample 9269401 | NCBI WGS metagenome assembly JAESFL01 (sample SAMN14506025, study PRJNA617098) | algae metagenome | isolation source: Gloeocapsa sp. UFS-A4-WI-NPMV-4B04 and co-occurring heterotrophs from desert... | place: USA: Utah | collected 2006-10-01 | reverse complement strand
GCACCGTCCACAACCTGCTCAAGCTCGCTCAGGCGACAGGACGGTGAAGCGAGGGGGCGCCCCGCTCCTCTTGAGGCACCTACATCCTACCCCTTGCGGGATCTCGTTACCCGGACGGGCTCCTAGGTGTGCTGCGGACAGCTGCACTGAGTGCACCACCATACGCGCGAGACGGAGCCAAAGACGTTCTTGTTTCGGCCTTTTTGCGACAAATGGGCTTTGCTTGGCACGCGATTACGGGAGACATACCGGGCCGGACAGGCAGGGGATTGTTCCACGAGTTCTGTGTCGGCGTATGGGAAATGCTTGGCTGGCCTAACGAGAAGGATGGTCGCAAAGGTGAAGCCTACGATACGAGCTTTAGTCGAGCAATTGAGCGCGGGGTTCACCTAAGGCGATGGTGATTGCCGAGAGGTAATACCCTCAATCAAAGTGATCAAACCTGGATGATGAATGAGGGCACTCAATCAAACGCTCTCAAGTCGCAATGTGTTTGGCGCTATTCTAGGGCGCACGACTTGGACAAACTTGGTGTCTCCCGAACATTGGAGCGACACCGTGCCGAAACGTTTGAAGCAAGCACTAGATCAGCCAGCCGCTCAGAGCACTCGTGATCAGATCCTCCGCGATGCGGAGGTGCGCGAACGTACCGGTCTAAGTCGGACCACCCGCTGGCGTCTCGTCAAAGCAAAACGGTTTCCCGCGCCCGTGAAGCTCACGGAGCATGCGGTTGGCTGGCGTGAGTCTGAGATCGCCGTTTGGCTCGCCTCACGTGAACGCGCGGCGTGAAGGGAGGGCGCCAGCATGAACGCGACCCTCGCCTTCTCCTTCGACGATCCTGTGCCCCCCACTCGCGTCGACCGTCTGCTCGAGGACCTCCGCGCCCGCGGCGTGCCCACGACGCCGCTGAACATCATCGCCTTCGCGACCGACGCGGGCTTCTCGTCAGAGGCCGCCGAACTGCTCGCCGCGGCCGTCCGGGCCCGGCTCGACCAGATCGAGGCTGAGCCCACCCCATAACTGACAGGATCGCCTATGCCCCGCGTTTCACCGCGGGCTGGGTCCGACGCGCACCTGGACAAAGGAAAGGCCCGTGGAGCAGCGAACTCCAACGGGCCCAAAGAAGATCTCTCCCAGACCTCGTCCATGTATCGCGCCGCGGCCGGCGCTTCAAGCGCCGCCCCGGACCCCAAGCCCGAAATACACTACCTCAGCCACCGGAAGATCTCCAAACGGCAACGCGCCAGCTTCCGCATGGCCGAGATCTTCCGCCTCATTGCTTGGCGCCGGGAGCATGGCGTGGTTCCCGTCGACGACAGCACCTACGTCTGGGCTCTTGCGGTGACCAGCGCCGTCGGACGGCAAGGTCGGCTTCCGATCCCCGGCCGGCAGTGCACCATTCCCTGGCGCGGGCTGGATCTCCAGACCCTACGCAGGGCCCTGCAGATTGCGAAGATTGATACACTCTCCGACGATGAGCTCGCCACCATCATCCGCGGTGTCGACGTCTGGACGACGGACGAGGGCGCTCCGCTGGTCGCCGACGCGAAGATTGGCGCCAAGCTGCAGCTTGCACCGGATGAGCGCCACGAGTGTCGGATCCGCACTATGGACGCAGTCGGGGAATCCCGGGCCGAGAGGCAGGAGCGCCGCCGGGAACGCAAGCGAGAGGCCGACAAGCGACGGATCCGGACGATGCGCGCCAGCAGTCATTTGCCTCGGCACCTCTACCTCAAACGAGGTCTTGAAGCCCGGCAGCCCTGGCGCGCGGAGGGTATCAGCCGGGCTACATGGTTCCGCCGCCGGGCCCGTGAGACAGGTGTGTCGCACGACGTATATAATAGGGATGGTGCGACACACCTGTCTCAAGTGGGAACAACTGCGGAACAGGGCATAGCGGGTCCAGCGAGCAGCGCCCGGCCCAGCCCATCTTCTTGTGCTGACGGCCATTCGGCCAGAGCCAAGACGAGCCCCATCCAGACCGATCCATCCACTGAGCCGGGGCTGCCGGAAGGGCGCGGCATCGAAGCCGCGCGCCTGCACCTGAATACGTAAGGATCTCACCATGTCCCAATCGAATCTGTTCACCAGCGGAAACAATCGGTTACCCGTTCTTGCCCACGAAATCAGGCTCGCGCACGAGGCGGCGCTGTCGGCCGCGAAGTATTCCGCAGAGCGTGCCCTGGAGGCTGGCAACCTCCTGTTGGAGGCTAAGGCCTCCGTCGGTCACGGCCAGTGGCTTGCTTGGCTAGAGAAGAACGTCGGCATCTCTGAGCGGACCGCGCAGCGGTATATGGCGCTCGCCCGATCCGGCATCAAATCCGACACGGTGGCGGATTTGGGTATGGCGTCGGCCCTGGAGCGGGTGTCGCGCCAAAAACTGCCGAAGTTCACACCGGGATCGTTTACTCGCCTTGTCGCCGGCGAACAGATCGATAAGGGCCGGACCGACGCTCCACCAAACTGGCTCGGCTGGTTCGAGCATGAGGCGTTCCTCTGGAGTGAAGATGGCCGGAGCGTGATGATGTTGGTCTTCCTCGCTATTGGTCCCCTCCCGCGTCAGAAGGCGCTGGTGGTGATCGAGATGTGCCGACAATCAGTGCCAGCTGATCGGGTAAGGGCTGAGCTTGAGCAGCTTTACGGCCCGGAGTGTCCCTTTCCATTGCACGAGGCCAGAGTTCTCGAGCGTGTGACGGGCTCCGACCTCAAATGGCTCAAAACCTGGTGCGCGAAGTACCCCGGGCCAGTCCAGTTCGATATGTCAGAGGACTAGCAGTCTGCAGATCACAGCAACTGCGCTGTGGATTGGTAAACCTCGCTTTTGCAACAGCTTAGCGATATCATGCTGCCGCGCACCAAGGCCCGCTCACGCGAGGCCAGGATGGGGGCAGCCGCGGATGTACCGGCGCCCCCGTCACGTACAGCCGGGCGCGGACGTGGGGTCAGAGCATGAGCTTATTTGACCGCGGCGCGTTCGACGCGCGCTTGGCCGAGATCCTCAGCAGAGAGGAGCCCTCGGCCGGTGATGTATCCAGATCTGGATTAATCTCCGCTCCAGCCAACCCCACCCTCTCCATCGCGGAGAGAGGGTCACTGGCGGATGACCTCGGAAGTATCGAGGTCCTCGCTCCGCGCCCCTCCCGGCGCGAGCTCGCCGCCCGGATCCAAGCCATGGCTGACGAGGGCCGCCGCGGCCGGGAGATCGCCAAGGCGCTCGGGATCACCCGTCAGCGCGTCCAAAGGATCGCCGACCAATTCGACCTCCGCCTCCAGCCGATCGGCGGCCGACGCCGCCGCGTCCGGGCGGCTGTAAGCGAGGACACATACCGGACCGTGTCAGAACTCGCCGAAATCGCCCGCGTGACGCCCTCGGAGATGATTTCCCGCCTCTTGGACTTCGCGACCGAGAGCGGGCTTCAGCGGGCAGCTAAAGAACTCGGCAAGGCGGCACGGCCGAAACGGGCGTACAGGAAGCGCACGGTAGGGTGAGAAGTTTTTGCCGCAAAATCTTCTCTGGTTCCCATCTCAACGGTGTGCACCAGCACCGCCGCAGGGCTCGCTGACGCGAACCCGCACCCGCTCCCTTACCAAGGGAGTGCGCACCGAACCTGCCAAGGAAAAAGCCGCCATCGTTGGCGGCCTAAATTCGGGAGAACGCTGAAAAACAGCGGATGCAGGATGCACCCGCAACCTTGCGCGAGGCTGGCGCTACTGGCCTCACTCGCGCTCCTGTGAGGGATCTTGCTGGGGTGGATGGGGTGAAACAGACGTGTCCGCATCATCGAATTCGGGCGTGGCCAGCTCTGGTAACGGCACTGCATCACTCACCGTCACGCGCTCGTAGAAGCTGTATGCCTGCTGCAGAGCTGACTGGCCAAAATCGTTGTAGTCATACCATTTGTTATGCAGAGCCATCTCAAAGGTTTGCACTATTTTCACTGCCAAATTGAAAGTAAAATTGAGGTCATCAATATTTACGACGTCGATTATTTTCTTTCTCTCTTCACGCGTTCTATAGATTGGGTGAGCAATATTTTTATGCCGATAGGCGCGTATGCGCTTGAGCTCATCTCCAATATCTACCTGTTTGACCTTAGAAATTGCAACACGAAGATCGCTCAATCGTCTATCCGCCTCCTGAGGTTGCGGATGCGATGGGTCCGTCAATGCATTCAGTATCTCCGAATGGACATGCGCCAAGACCACCTCATCATCGAGTAGGGCGGCGACGCTCAGCAAGCTGAATCCATTCGCATCAAACCTGTCCCATAGCCTTGCAACCTGCAGAACTGCATAGTTAAATGCCGTTCTCAGCAGCAAGTCCGCGCTTTCGTCTTGCTTTGCCAAGGTCACGAAACCGACTGTTTCTAACCCCTTCAGCTGTCCTTGGAGTCGGATTACTTCCAAAGCGAGACTGCTAGTCATCCTGATCCTATGGCGCGCAATAAAAATTCGTTCGATAGGTTCTAAATGCGAAAACGACTCGGGTTCGCCAGCCATCGCAGGTCTCCAGAAATGTGAAGCATAGCTTGCATACTGACAACACACGCTGAAACCCCCGCCATCTTGCCGGGTTGGGGGGGTCGCGCCTATCCTCTGATTTGGTGGCTTGGCAACCTCCCGTGATGGGCCCTTGCCGGGGCTGGCATCGCAGATCGCAGAGCGTTGGCGAGGCCCTTACCGGTGATGCGCCACCGAAAAGAGCCGCGCCCATTTGTTGTCAGCCTGAACAGCATCACGATGCGGGGGAGTGCCACGGCTATACAACAGCCTTCACTCGCTAAGGCCGTGGCACAGCCAAGCGCGGGTTCGTGCTCCTGCCCCACTGCTGGGTCGCTGAGCGCACCTTCGCCTGAACCACACGCTTCCGGCGCCTCGTGCACGACTACGAGCGACTGCCTCAGACCTTCGCGGATCTGCACGTTGTGGCGCTCGTCTGCGTCATGCTCAAACAGGCCGCTCAACTGGCTGCAGGTCCATAACAGCCTCTAGGACGAGCCAAAGACTGTGATCTTCGACACAGCGAGCCTGCGCGGGCGCCCGTACTTTCTCGCTTGTGCGAGGTGTATCACACCAGACCAACAGAGCCTCGAAAGTCCTCTGGTCAGAACGGCGAAGTAGCATGACTGACACACTCAAGCACGAGATCTGGGTCCATCAGAAGATCGATGGGAAAGAACGAACGGCGGCTCTGATCTTATCTGAGAAGAAGAATTGATTCGCGTTCAGCAGCGCAGAGGGTAAGTGGAAGGAGGGAACCGTACTCAACTACACGGGCGAGGATGTGAACCTGCATCGGCACTCCCCAGTCAGTGAGAGGGAGCTGCACCACTGGACGTATAATTCCGATACGTACACGCTGGAGATCAGCAAGTGGGTTCCTCGCGCCAGTCACAAGAAGGGCGAGGACAAGTACTTCCAAAAGTGGTTCACCCTCTCCAGTGTTATGCGCCTAGCAGCCTTGAGGTTCATGGTTAAGTCGCCTTACTCCGATGGCACCCAAGTGGCACAGTACGAGCTCTCGGGCAGCTCCGATACCGTCGATCCGAAGAAGCCGTGCTACTGGGAGGTCATCAATACGCCTCGTGAGTGCCAGCCACCTCGTGATGGCACTCGGCATATCGGCGGTATCAGTGGATTACGCAGCCCAATTTGCCGTCGCGGTCCGGGCTTAACCTCGCCTAAGTGCATTATCTTACAATACTTCTCCGATCGGCCGTACGGACAAAGCCAGCGAATTCTCTTGTTGCCGGGCTGTCTCCTGTGAGTATCTAGGAGACCGCCCGAACCAACGAGGCGGCCCATGATCCAATCGCGATTGCTCCTGCTCCACGAGGTGATGGAGCGCGTCCGACTCTCCCGCCCGACCATCTTTCGCTTGCGCCGCGCCGGCACCTTCCCGGAGCCCGTGACCCTTGGCGCTCGACGCCTTGCCTGGAAGGAGAGCGATGTTGAGGCCTACATCGCTGCGCTGCCGCCGGCATCACCTGCGGAGCGGCGGCCGTGAGCCGCCGGCACGCCATCACCGAGGATGACCATCACCCGGTGCACGACGGAAGCACGTGTCTCGGGTACATCCTGGAGCGAGCGGGCATCCGCACCGCAACGACGGCCGATGACACGAGTTTCGGCAACTTTGCGACCTGCAAGGCCGCAGCTGATGCGGTGGCAACTCGTGCAAGAGATGGGCGGCCGTCTGAGCAGATTGGAGGCAGCACAGACGGCCTAATCGCTCGCGAGGTGGGCAGACCATTCACCAGCGGCTGCCGGGACACTAGCAAGACCTCCCGCGCCGTCACGCCAAAGGTGACGAAAGCGTTAATGCGCCAGCCTGCGGCGGAAACAAAGCGGCCGCGCCAGCGAGCCGCACGGCCTGACCAAGACGCCAAGCGGGGGCGAGATCGTCATGGCTGGGGGCAATCTAGCACGCCGGCGGCCCGCGAAGTGCCCAGCACTGACCCACCGGTACGTCACGGCCCTGCCCGCTGCCGCAGCTGCACCCTCAGCCTTAGGGTTGCGATCGGTGCTTTTCCGCAACCACAGCGGGTCCTTCCGGAGCACCCTCCCTAAGCGGAGCACCCGCCCCCCGGTCTCTTCGCGTTTTTCTGATTTTTGAAATCCGGATTTCCTCTTCCGGTTTGGAGTAGCAAGTATGCGGAACGACAAGCAATGGATCGACTACACGGGCCCGCATTGGGTCACACAACGAGTGCTCGCTCGGCGGCTTGAGGTGTCGGATCGGCGGATCCGCCAGATGGAGAAAATGCACATCCTGCCAGAGGCGAGACTCGGTCGATATCACTCACCGACCTGCGAGCAGCGGTACGCGCTCTACCGCGTTTCTGTGGAGGCGAAGGTTTTTTCCGAGCGCGGCCTTGTCTGGCGCGACTTCGAGGTCGAGCTCGAGAGCGACGGACGACACTTGGAGAGCTTGATGAGCGCCGCGATGTCGGAAACCTCAACTCAGGAGCAAATTCGAGCTGCGAGCGTCGCATGGCAGACGTTCTGGTCCGATACGCGCTTCATGACCGTATGCTGGTCGAAATCAGAGGCCGAACGCGATTTTTTCCTGATGCTCTGGAAGCAGAAGGAAGACGATGGTCTGCGGAGCCTAATGGGCCGGGGTGTCGAGTTCCTAGCTGAAAAGAATGGGCTCACGTTTGAGGAGGTCGAGAGTCAGCTCCTGACAGGTTGTAGCGCCGATGAAGCTGTTTGATCCCACGTCAGACACCCGCGCCTCGCTCTTGCGGGCGCGGGCTCTGTTCGAGGAGGGGCTCGCGTTAGTGGATGCTGCGCTCGGCGAGGAGCCCGGCACGGCCGCTTCGGCACCGGAGCCCGAGCTCGTCTCCCCCAAAGAAGCGGCAAGACGGATCGGCTGCAGTGACTGCACCGTCAAACGCTGGTGCCGTGAGTTCGGGGTGGGCGAGAAGCTCCGGACCGGCCGCTGGGTCGTTGATTTTGTGTCACTCCAGGCCCTGCGCCGACGCCAAGGCAAGCAGTCGTCCTGATTTGCTCAGTTATGCACGGATCCGCATAGTTGTGCCCACTGGCGGGCGCCGATCCGGCGCGTAGTCTCGAGCAAATCCCACGTGCTCAAGGCTCTCGGATCATGACACTCCCCGCCGGCGACAGGGTCGCCTTTCAGTATCCTCAGCAGGCCGCAGAGGCTATCGGCGCTCCCGTCAATCTCATCGTGGCGGCTGTGAATGACGGCCGCTTAACCACGCACATAGCCGGCGCAAACAAGATCGTGCTCCGCGAGGATTTGGCGCGCTTTGCTGCCTCATTGCCGGCCCCGCCGAAGGCCGCGCCGCCGGTCGATATGCGGGATGCGCGGAAGACGCGCGCCTATGCGGAAGGCCGAGCATATGCGCTGAAGCGCTGCATAAGGGATTGAGGCATGGCTTTGGCAAAACGGCGAACCATAGTGGCAACCGGACCGCAAGACACTACCGACCCGGTGCCGGAGGAGCCGCAGCTTTCCTCCGCCGAGATCACGGCCTTGCTCGAGCAGGCCCAGCAGGAGCTGATCAGGCGCCAGAGCGAACTCGCCCGTGTTCAGGCGGAGTATGCTGATGCCCCCTCCGTTCAGATGAAACACGCTGAGACGAACGCGCTTGTTGCGGCTGATGTCGCTGCGACGCAGGTCTCGAAGCTGAAAAGGGACCTCGCTGCAGCGGCGGAGCGCGAGGAGCAAGAGCGGCGCTGGGCCGCGTACGCGGCGTCGGAGCCGATGGTTGATGAGGCCCGCGCGCTGCACGCAGAGTACACGGAGCTTGCTGGCAGGATCACCCACATCGCCGGACGGCTGATCGCGCTCGATGACGAAATTTACGAGATGAACCACCAGCTACCCGCTGGGGCGGAACGCCTGTCGCTACCGTGCGAGATGCGCGGCCGCCGCCGGCAACCCCGCACTAAGATGATGACTTACAGCGGCTGGATCAGCGCCGACGGTAAGCCGCTGGATCCGGAGCTGCCGACCTTTATGCAACCGCCGCGTAGCGGGCCACCTCCGCAGCCGGGTGCCACGTGGGGCTCCTGGCAGATCGAGGCGCCGGTTCCCTTCACCGTAGAAGACGCTCAGCTCCCGTCGCATCAGGAGCCCTTCGACACTAAGCTGCAGCTCCCGGCCCTGGATATCGGAGGCACGCCCTATTGGCCGCCGCGGAGACGCTGGCCGCGCAAGGATTGACACTTGGGTGGCGTGGGCGATTCCTTGAGGTTGTTCCCCTCGCTGCCACGTCACCCGGCGCGGGGCCAGTCGGCGTGGGTGCGCTCAGGCCGACCCTGCCACCTCTCAGAACGATCGCATCAGCACCGCTGCAACGGTGCTGCTCTAGACCACCGGGCCGACGCCGGATGTACGCGCGGCCTGGTGACCTCTCAGGAAGGAGTCGACTCGGGCTGCTGGAGCCTCTGTGCTTTGGGATCCACGTACTGCTGAGCCGTTGCTCGGATCCGATCCGCGTAATCATAGATCTCGTCGAGGCTATCGATCTTCACCCGCTCTTCCTTCTCGCCATCGAACAGGCTGATGACCTTGACGCTGCGGTTGAAGTGCAGGCGAGCCAACGGGCGGCGGTTGTTGTTGTCCACGAGGATGCCGCAGTAGCTCTTCTGATCCCGCATGACGACGCGCGCGGGCTTGAGGATGTCTCGCACGATGGCACGCACGATCATGAAGCCCTCACGCTCCTCCTCGGTCGTGACAACCTCCTCCTCGTCAGCCGTGCTCGGCAGGTCGGCTGCGACATCGGCGACCTCTGTCTCGGCGAGGGCTGTCGATAACCGGTTCTGGACAGAGTCACGAATGATTTCACGGAAGGCGACCTTCACCAGCGGTGTGAACTGGTCACGGATGGCAGCAGTAAAGCGACCCGTGTTGAGCCCGGCAGTCAGTAGCCGTACGAATTCCTCAGATGGGTTCTCCATCTGCTGGGCGATCTCCTTCTTGATCGCGCCAGTGTATTTCAGACGATGTGCTGACTGCAGGATACCATCAACATTGAACTCACCCTTAGCGAACTTCTTGAGTTCGGTCGTCATCTGGCTTTGCAGATCTGACAACTCGAACGTCAGGAACGGCCTCTCATCCAGCTTGTTCGGGGCCTCCAGATCTGTGTGGAAGTGGAAGACTCGGCCGTTGGTGAGGATGGCAAACTTCGCTGACGTGACTGAGAAGTACCGATAGAGCTGGGCGAGATGTACCTTGTCGAGGTTGGTCGTGATCGGCTTACACTCGACCAAGATGCGGATCTCGCCGTCCACCTTGATGGCGTAGTCAACCTTCTCACCCTTCTTCCCAACGGCGTCCGCAGTAAACTCTGGGATCACCTCACCTGGATTGAAGACGTCGTAGTCGAGCGCGCTTAGGAACGGCAGAACGATGGCGGTCTTGACCGCCTCCTCCGTCAGCATCGCACTGGAATGTGTCCTTATCCTCTCCGCTAGTACCCGCAATTTCTCATCAACGCTCATATGTCCCCCCGACCACTTAATTGTACAGCAGCATCTGGGGACTGCGGCGTCAACCGTGCCGCTAGGTTAGGTACACTGAATGGGCCGCTCGCCTAGCGCACCCGCTTCACGGTGCGGATAACACCTTCCGGTAGCTCGCCAATGCGCTGCCGCTCCCGAGCGAAGTCTAGTGCCTTGTAGTCCTCGTCGCTGGTGCCGTGCCCCGGGATCACGAAGTAGCCGGTGCGGCCGTCCTCGTAGTGGGCCGAGAACATCACGGACTTCCCGCGCGCTTGGTAGGAGGTGACCCGCCTAGAGATATCTTCTCGTGCCATGCCCTCAGGATAGGGCGGTTGGCTCCTCATCTGAAGGGGGGCCTGATCGGTAGTATCGCCCAGTATTGTCGGCCACGCTTCGGCCCGCTGGAGAGCCGGTTAGACTAGGGATGTACTAGGGTCCTCCGCGCGAGGCGTGGAAGTACTCTGGAATACGCTTCGGAGGGGCTGTTTTCGGTTCCATACTGACGCTTATGCGAAATCGCCGATCCCTTTTTATGGAACCGGCCGCACGAGACAAAAGAGCTATTTTCCCTTGACGGTATGTATTTTAACTAACAGGCTTAGCCCACGCCTGTAACGAGCAGTGAAGGGGGACACACAATGCCAAAGCCAACACAACCTCCTAAAACCGGGAATGGAAACAAGGCTCCAACATCGCTATCGCTGTCGAACACTAGTGTTCCCGAGGAGAGGCCTGGTGCACCTATCGGCATCCTCAGTGCAGATGATAAGAAAAAGGACATCATCACTTTTATGGTCGATGATCCTCGGTTCGAAGTTCGTGTAATCGACGGTCTGTCGTGGCTTTACCTTAAAAGTAGTGTCAGCCTCGATTATGAGACCCTAAACCCCATTACTGTCAACGTCACAGCAACAGATCAGGGAGGGCTCAGCAAAACACAAAATTTCCTGATCAAATCAACGGATGTCAATGAAGCTCCAACAGACATCGTGATATCAAAAAACAGCGTAACCGAGTTAGAAATGGGCGCTGTAGTTGGCACTCTTAGTGGCAATGATGAAGACGGAGATTTGCTCTCATTTTCTGTTGTCGGAAGCAGCTTGTTTCAGGTGGTTCAGGATGCAGCAACGGGAGATTGGGTCCTCAAGCTGAAGGACGGGTTCTTCTTAGATTACGTCCGAGACGCACTTACATGGTCTGTCGATGACATAACGGGTTGGGTTTCTGAAGAAAAGCCGATCGATGTTACACTGCAAGTGTCCGATGGACAGTTGACATTCGAGAAGACACTTAAAATTGATATTATCGGTGAAGGCATTTGGAGCCCTGACTTTTCTGATTTCAACACGTTGTATGGTGCTGGTACGGCAGACAGTGACATTCTAACTGTCAATCAGCTTTACGTACCAGGCAAGACCGTGCAAACTTGGAGCATGAATGGTCAGTCTCAGGACGACCGGAACGCACAGGACTTTACCTATTTTGCTGGCGGTGGAAATGACTCAGTAAATCTTTCATCTAGTGGGTTGTTTGTTACGAACGTTGATGGTGGGAAAGGTAACGATATTCTAATTGGTTCCTCTGGTGGCCTATATGGTTCAGGACATTTCCAGTTCGATGTCGAAAACATCCTTTCGGGCGGAGAGGGGGACGATGTAATTACTGTTATAGGCCATGGTGAGGCATATATTACCAACTACATGTATGGTGGCTTAGGGGCAGACATTATCACTGGCGGTGATCTAGAGGGGTATGGCACTTCCACCAATAACATTTATGGCGGCGAGGGTAACGACGTTCTTGCTGGTGGGAACAACTCCATTTATGCAGGTGGAAGCACGCTGAATGTCATCCACGGCGGGAACGGTAATGACATCATCAAAGCAGGCATTGTCAAATGGGGGGGACCTGATGAACAACACTCCCTCAGCAACGAACTACATGGTGATAGTGGAGCAGACACCTTTGTGTTCCTTCAAAACGATGGCATGACTTCATCCACGATCTACGATTTTGAATCAGGGGAACAGGATGGCCACGACTTCATTGATCTGAGTGACTACGGATTCGAGTCTCTCAATGCTGTTCTCGCTGTTACGGTCGACTCTTCAGACGGCGCTGTCATCCAGTTAGACGCAAATAACAATCTCACGTTGCAAGGTAACTCTTCAACCTCATTAGTAGCCGCGAATTTCAGATTTGACTTGGGATGAGAGTTGACCAGAGCATAGGGGCGTTTCTCTCGACATGCTGATCAGCGTCCAAGGCGCTACCTGTCTTGTGCCGTTGAGCGGCACTGCTCTTACTCGTGCTCCGTTGCGCTTGGATGGGTTTCGATTGGGCGCTGGTCCATTCCATACTCTGCGCATCTAGCTATGCCTGGAGCCTGCTTCAGTTGACCCTGTAGAAGTGCTGGTGGCGTGGCGCTGCGGGTGCCGATACTTCCCTAGTTGCTGACGAGGCCAACGGCACCGAAGAGGTCCCTCTTGATGCGAGCATGTAGAACCGTGCCATGCGGTGCTCCGGATCAACCCGGCGCAGCACGAGGGTGTGCTGGATGGTCGATGCTGGATCAGGCACGGCTCGTCGGAGGTCCGTTCTCGTCGTGGCCGAGAGGGTGACGCAGGTAGATGGGGGGCCGACTGCGCCATGCGCTCACGATGTCGTCCGCCCACCCGCGCGCGAGTTCCAGGCTGTCCACCGTCTTCTGGAGCCCGACAGGGCCATCATCATTCACGCCTTGAGCGATAACCCTGTAGCGCGGCGCCCCTCGTGGTGCTGGGATCTGTTCCACGAGCACGAAGTTCCTCGGATCTTCCGGCTCCTCGCCTTCGTGTAGGACCAAGACTTCGGCCATTGGCTCCCCTCCGCCCGGTTCAGAACCTGCCACCGTGGTCCTGCACCCCGCCATCGGCAAGGCCGATAGCCTCACGGAGCCGCTGCACCATACTGCCCCTTATGCGAAATCAGGTGGCGCCTTCCTGCGCACGCGGAAGGTCCCTGGCCCGTCTTTGCCAAAAAGAGAATAGCCAAGCTATTCTGCTCCTCGGCAAGAGTGGGGAGCGCGATGCTTGACCCTGTCGCTAACTCTGCCTTGGGAGATAAGGTCAATGAGCAACCCCTTTGCCGTTTGTTTTACCGTTCTCCTCGCGTGTGTGCTCGTCTGGAACAGGCCAGCAGCCGCACAGGTGCAGATGCGAGAGCAAGGGGTAAAGAATATCGGTTCTGGGTTAGGGTTCGTACTTCTGTGTGACCGAGAGGGCTTAATAGAGCCCGGACTAGGAATTAAGTACATTACAGCATTGAAGAATAAGGCTACAAAGGAAGACTTCGCTCGTCTTGTCGAACAATATCAAAAGACAATACACGAAAAGAAATTATATTCGATAGCGAAGGACCAGTGGATTTCGTTCAAAATCAATAAGGCTGATTGTTTAGACGTGGAGAAATCGGCAAAATACATGATCGATCACGTTCTACGCTGATCGCTGACTGGCTGTTTTGAGCACATGCGAGCGCAGTCCGTCAGCCGCGGCAGGGAGCACGGTCAACGCGAAAAGCCCCGCACGGCCTGAGCACCGGCGCAAGGCTAAGTGAGAGGGGGCTCTCAGCGGACCTGATACGCGACGTGGCCCGCGAGGTGACCTTAGGACAGCTCGGATTAAGGGAGGGTTTCAGGCCTGCTCCGTAAATGTGCCATCCTGCACGGATGGGGTCCGCCGCCGGAGAGACGCATGGCCAACGACGAGCACGTCGCCATCCTGAAGCAGGGGGTGGCGGCCTGGAACCAGTGGCGAAGAGAGAACGCTGAGGTTCTCCCGCACCTAACCGTAGCAGACCTGAGCGGGGCGAACTTGAGTGAGGTGAACCTGTTCGGGGCAGATCTGAGCGGGGCGAACCTGAGCAGGGCGAACTTGACCTGGGCAGAACTAGCTGAAGCGAACTTGACCTGGGCAGACCTGTCCGGGGCAGACCTGACTGAAGCGCATCTGTACGAAACGGTCTTCGCAGACACATCCCTGTCTAGTGTCAGGGGTTTGGAGGATTGCCTTTTTTATGGGCCGAGCATCCTCGATCACCGAACCCTTGAACGATCTGGTTCCTTGCCGCTCGAGTTCCTGCGTGGGGTGGGCCTGCCGGACAGGCTCATCGACTACCTACCCTCGCTGTTAGACCAAGCGGTCCAGTTCTACTCCTGCTTTATCAGCTATTCGAGTAAGGATCAGGCTATCGCTGAGCGCCTCCATGCTGATCTCCAGAACAAGGGCGTGCGCTGCTGGTTTGCCCCGCATGACCTGCGCATCGGCGACAAGATCTGGGACACTATCGACGAGGCCATTCGGCTTCGGGACAAGGTGCTGCTGATCCTGTCCAAGAACTCCATTACCAGCGACTGGGTTGAAGACGAGGTCAGCAAGGCCTTTGCCGAGGAGCGCGAGCGCAAGCAGACCATCCTGTTTCCAGTGCGGATCGATGACGTCGTGATGCGGAGCCCGGAGCCATGGGCGCGCAAGCTGCACGATCAGCGCCATATCGGGGATTTTCGGAGGTGGAAGGAGCACGACCATTACCAAAAAAGTTTCAAGCGCCTTGTGCGTGATCTGACTATCGCGCAGCCACCCAAAACCTAAGGGCGGGGGTTTCAGGTGCGTTCCGTAAACACCCTTCTGCGAATTGTAGTCCCTGCTTCCACGACGAAGCCCCAGCCATCCCGGTAGCTGGGCCCTAGCAGTTTCTATTCAGATTTTGATGTCCTCTCCGCCAGTGCTCGGAGCCGTGCCTCAACCTGCTCCCTCAGATTACACGTACCGGTGAAGAAGATGATAGGGTAATCCTTGAGATCGAAATGGAGCTTTGTATCAGCCTTCGCCACATAGATTGGGATTTTGCCGACACCCAACGCATAACCAGCCTCGTAAAAGACATTTGGTCTTTCGTCACTTAAGTCAGCAATTATGTACTCGGCTACCCGGATTGATTCTAGTATCCTTTCAGTAATGGGGTTGTTGGAATGCTGTTCATCAATCCGTTCCGCTTCCATGCCACAGTTCCTTGCTGCGGTCTTAATAGTGTCGAGTCTATCCTCAAGCTCGGGCCGACTTGAATCTATAGCCATAGCAACGAAGATGAAGCCCCGGCGAACGTCTGATGTGATGGTAGCTATTGCAGGAGCAGCGCGCTTTCTCTGATAGCCAGACGACTGTAGCACTCCTATTGCGCGATCAATCATGTCGATAACGGGTGGAAAAAAGTTCATCCGGTACGGAGCATCGAAAAGGTTTTCGAACCCATCTAAGTTTTGCATGACAAGCCCGCCAACAGCTGGTGGCGGTGACACCGTAAAAGTGCGGTAACAACCCGTCTCGACCACCTGATCCCGAACCCAGTGGGTCTTCTGATTTATCTCTGATCGAAACTGTTCCCCATTTTGCTTGCTCCCCTTTTCGAGCAAATCCTTGAATTCGATTAGACGCGCAATGCGTTCCTGGATCGGCATCTCGCCTGATGTATCGTCTGCTTCGACTGACATAACGTTCACTTCCTCTCCAGCCTGTCAGAATCTCGTTTCCCGCCATCGTGCCCAACTCCTGCCCTCCGGCAGCCCTTCACGACGCTCGACGTGGAGCGCGATTCTGCAGGCTTTCTAACTTCCTGTATCCGTGGAGGGTACGGATCTACCCCCTGCCCCCTTCGCCGGAGTCCGAGCCATGAGAGCCCCGCGGGGCTCACGACGGCAGCCGGTTCGGGGCGTTCCTCCAAGCCGTGAGCCTGCGCTCTTCAACCCGGATGAAGCCCAGGTCCTGAGCTTCCCGAAGGACGTTCTTGACCGTCTTCCTGCAGACGCCAGCGAGCGTCGCGATGTGCTCGATGGTGAGGGCGCAGGCTTCGTCCTTGGCGACCTATGCGGCCACGACGGCCAGCAACCGCCTGCTCGGCTAGGATTGAAGTGCACAGCTCGACGCAAGTGTCTAGGAGCGCCTACTCGGCGAAAGCCGTACCCGGGCTCGTTGGCATAGAGCGCGGAGCTCGTCCGCAGACAGGCCTGCGCTCTTGGCCCTCAGCAGGACGATCGGCTCGGAGAGGAGCTCTTCCAGTTTCGGCTCACCACGAATCATCTTGCACCCCTGAGGTCCACTGGTTGGCAAGATCACCTGACCCGATGATGACATTAGCCGCCTCCTAGCCGCCACACCCCGTAGAGCTCGGCGGTAGCCTAGGTCAATCGGCCGATCTTGCCGGTTGCCAGAGATCGGCCCGGTGTGACATTATCCCTACCGCTACTGCTGCCCTGCGGTACTGGCAGTGCCCTTACTTGGCCCCTCCCCAGCCGCAAGCAGGAGGGGCTTTTTCGTTCTCTCACGCCAGTCTAGTTCACCCGGATAGTTCCGTTCCGCCCCAGCACTGTGATTCAGCTGTCCCAAGGACAACGAGGGGCAGAGCTTGTGAGAACAGTCGAGTTCTACCGGAAGAAGGCTGAGGAGTGCCGGGACGTGGCTCGGCAGATTTACCTCAGAGAGGCTCGGGAGAAGCTTCTCGACATGGCGCGGGAGTGGGCACATGCCGAGGAGCGTCTGGCAATCTTCAAGACAGCCCTACCACCCCAGCACCTGCAGAATTACCGCTAGTCAGGAGCATCGACTCTTTGCCCGCGCTGGCCGGCTGACGCCAACTCCTCGCTCTGACCTTGCCCCTCCCGCTCCGGCGGTCAGAGCTTCTTGTCGGCTTTGCGAAGCCACAACCCGTTCAGTCCGCTCTCAGACGCTGCTTTGTCGGCGCCCATCGGACTCGACTCACGAACGAGTGCTGAAAGATGCGAGGGAGCTCGGGCAGGTCAGCCGATGACTGGTAAGCCATGCGAAAGCATCTCCGGCTATCCTGATGCGGTTCGGGTCGGCGACCACGTTCTGCGCGGCACCGATTGGTGAATAGCACAAGGTCTGCACTGATGAGCATCACCCGTAAACCCCCGAGGCTGACGCTTCAGCGCGAGCGTGTCATCCGTCTTGCGCGGTCGCTTGCGCGCAGCGGTGCCTACCAGGACCTCACCGGGATCCTGGCGGAGCTAGAACACGTCGAGGGCTTCCATGCGGCCAAGCCCCGGCTCGAGAGCCGAATCCTTCGTGATCAGTTGAACCGCATCTGCCAGCATGCGCAGAGTGGTCAGATGCTCCGCTTGGAAAACCTCTGATCGGACATGGCTAGGCTGAAACCGCGCGCCTTGGCCGCCTTTCTCCTATCGGCACCACTCCACATTCACCTGTGCTTCTTGGTCCCGGATGATCTTGTCCGTGGGGCAAGGACGGAAAGGCCCGGTGCGCTCCCAGGTTGACCGGGCCTTTCTGCTGTCTCGGGGGTTAGGTGGCCAGCACAGCCTCCACACGGCAGAACACGTCTAGGCCGTTCTTAGGCCAGCACCCTGCGGACGCGGGTGGCCGATAAACGCGCGGAGATGTGAAGGACGCTCACGAATGTGGGTTAGAGGGCGGTCGCGAGCGCCGCGCCGTCGTCAAGCCGCCTCGGAAAGTGATCTGTCGACCGTCATCTCGACCATGATCAGCGCGGAGGTCAACACTGACGAGCGCCTCAGCCTGTTGCGTGGCGTATGGCGTGGGCTGGGCCACCTTCCAACGCAGCCGGCGCTGGGCGCTGGCGCAGATGGCAGAGGGGCTGAACAGGAGTGGGGTGAGGAGGCCAGGGCGATGCCCACTAGGCAAAGCCTAGCAGTGTGCGCTGCCGCACATCAGGATATTGTGCGGCAGCGCAGCCGGAACCATATACGGATAAGCGTATTGACAATGTGCATACGAAAGTGCTCAGTACTCCCGTTCGACAAGAACCCCAGCCAGGAATAAAGCCATGCCCGCCTCAGCAGTCATGGATGCTCCGCGATCCAAAACCCGTGCACGTCGGGCTCAGACCGAGACGTCCATTAGCATGCGCATCTCATCGCAGATGCTTGATCTTATCAGTACGGCTGCGGCCGTGCTTGGTAAGTCGCGCACGGAATTTGTGCTTGAGAGCGCGCGCCAGCATGCCATCGACGTGCTTCTAGACCAGCGCCTCTTCGTGCTGGACGAGGAGCAGCACGATGCGTTCATGCGCGCCCTCGACAACCCACCGCTTCCGAACGCGCACCTGAAGCGTCTTTTTGAGAGCCAATCCCCGTGGGAGAAGTAACGCATCTTCATAGCGTTGGGGAGCGGTTCACGCCCCCCAGCCCTATTTCGCCCGCTCACGACCTCTCTGGTTTCTGCTGTGAGAACGATGCGTTGGACGACTGGCTCCGAATGAGGGCCCTCGAGAGTGAGGGCCGGTCAGCCCGAACTTTTGTCGTTTGCTCAGGGGCCACGGTGGTCGGCTATTACTGCCTCGCCGCTGGGGCGGAGCGTCGGGCCAATATGCCGCGGAAGATCCGACAGGGAATCCCGGATCCTACGCCGGTCGTCATTCTTGGCCGACTGGCTGTTGATCGCCGGTACAAGGGTCAAGGGTTCGGCAAAGGCTTGCTAAAGGATGCACTTCAGCGCGTCGTAGGAGCATCAACTACTGTTGGTGTCCGAGCTGTGCTGGTTCACGCAATCGACCCGCCTGCTGTTGCCTTCTATGTGAAGTACGGCTTCATCGAATTCCCAAGTGGGTCGCAGACCATGTTCCTGCCGATCGAGACGATCGCAGCCGGGATGTGATCAGCCAGACTTCAGCGCCGCCGGCCATTTAGTGGTGGCGCTGAAGTCTGACGAAGCGTTGGCCGGCTAAGGGGAAACTGCCCGCCTACTGAGCCGCCCCGGGCGATCAGGTCGAGGTGGTTGGAGCGCGGCAGTGAGCTCCTCTGACCAGGTTGTTCCGGCAGCTTGGGTTGGGCGAAGCCTATCTGCAGGCAGGTGCACTCTTCAACGCGCGCCTTTTTTCATCCTCACGGCCCACTTGCCCGAAACGCCTCGTAGAGGAACCGGATCTTTGAGGCAGCCAGGTGGAGCGAGTACGCGGCCACGTACTCTGGGACTTCCACTAGCGTGGTACCTTGGCCGTGACCGCCTGTATCATTCCGCAATGCCGGCAGACCTGACTTTAGGGTCGCGAAGAGCTGCTCGAAGGACTGGTCTGCGAACTCAGGAAACAAGCCCTCGCGCCGCAGGATCTTGATCAGATCGGACGCACGGGCGCCCTTCTGGACCGGCCAGCCTTTAGCCTCGCAGATCGTCTTCATGGTGCTCTCGAGCGCATTGTTGGCGTCAACAGCACAGTCGCGGTACTCGCCGGCCTTGTAGTGGTCATGTGCCGATCGGAATTCATCATCGGCGCCGGCGAACTGCGAGTCCTGCAGCAGTAGTAGAGCCGGCTTGGTCACCTCCGCATGCAGGTACTCGCTGTCGATGCGGATGATGATACCTTTCTCAAAACGGTAGCCAAATCCCGCCCGTCGGCAGCGCTCATTCAGCTCCACGATCGCATCTGCAGCTGCGATTGTAATCTTCCGATCCTTTCGCCACCCATCGTTGCGTTTACTCAACAAATTTTCGATGTAGCGGAACGACAATTCGACTACATCAAGCCAAACAAACAGGTCTGTCTCAAGCTTAAGGCAGGCTGCCACCGCTGCTCGGGGGGAGAGCGGTCGGGCCGTCAGGTGTTCTCTTCCATGCTCATGGGCTACGGCCTTTTCGATACTCAAGTAGTAACTGTCGGGGTCGTAGTTGGTGTGCGGGGGGTCGCTGTACTCCGCACCGAATGCGCCTTCAACGATATTCCAGACCTGCACTCTAAGCCGTTCCGGGATCTTGTCGAACTCGAACACATCGGTGCATTCAGTCTGAGCTTTGCGCCTACTCGAGTAGAGATCCACAATCGGCATAGGCATACTCATTAGCTTTCCGATGCTGCCCGTGTGTTACCCAAAATGAAAAAACCGCCCCTTACACAGGCGGTTTTTCTTTCATTTTCAGAAGCTTAGAAGAAGAGCTCTATTTGATCTTCGCTTCCTTGAACTCGACGTGCTTCCTGGCGACCGGGTCGTACTTCTTCATCGACAGCTTGTCGGTCTTCGTACGGGAATTCTTTTTCGTCACGTAGAAGTAGCCCGTATCGGCAGTCGAGACGAGCTTGATCTTGATCGTTGCAGCCTTGGCCATGGTCGGGACCTTTCGGGGTTCAGCGCCGGCCGGCGGCCGAAACGCAAAGGGCCGGGCGTGCCCGGCCGAATTCCTGGCGGTCTGCATGCCCGATCCGGCCTGTTCCGTCAAGAGTTGCGGCCGGTCCCCGGAGTGGCGCCGCGCTGTTCCGGGCCTGGCGAAGAGCGCTTGACGGTGAGCGCCCGCCAAGCCACGACGACGAGGTAGACGGCGCAAAAGGCGGCGAGAGACCAAGCGAATCCATGGGGCGGAGCCACATCCATGCCCCAGCCCACGATCGGAGGGCCGGCGATGAGGCCCCCATTGTAGAGGAGCACGAAGGCGGCGTTGGCGCTCGCGAGATCCGCCCCCGTGAAACGGGCCCCGAGATGGGCGAGCCCGACCGTATAGAGTGCCCCCGTGAGGCCGCCGAAGGCGAACAGGATCGCCCACAATGCCGGGGTGCTGCCCGACAGGGGTGGAATCAGCAGGGATGCCAGGAGCCCCGCCGCGGCGGAGCCCAGGAGCACGAGACGGCGATCCATCCGGTCGGACAGGAGCCCGATGGGGATCTGGCACGCCACGGTGCCGAGCGCCGTCGCGGTGACGAGCATCGCGGCATCACTGGCCTCGAAGCCGATCCGCAGGGCATAGACCGGAAGGAGCGCGAAGACGCCCGTCTCCAGGGCGCCGAACACGAGAGCGGCCAGGGTCGCGGCCGGCGCCGCGACGAGGAACGACGCCACCGTGCGACCGGTGCCGTGGCCGATCTCCGGCGATAGGTTCCGGGCGAGAAGGAGAGGCCCAGCGGCGAGGAGGAAGAGCCCGGCCCCGGCTCCGTAGGGCGTCCAACCCACGGTGCCGACGAGGGCGAGAAGCCCTGGTCCGGCGGCGAAACCCAAGGCCAGCACCGTGGCATAGATCCCCATCACGAACCCGCGCCGCCCCGGAGGGGCGGCCGTGTTGATCCAGTATTCGGAGAGCACGAAGAGGATTCCGAGGCCGCTGGAGAACAGGAAGCGCAACGGGAACCACCACCCGAAACTATAGAGCGCCCGAAAGCCCAAGATGCTCGCGGCAGAGAGGAAGATCGAAGCCCAGAGCAGGGGCAGCACGCCGAAACGCGCGGCGAGGCGCGGCACGAAAGGCACCACGATAAGGCTGGCGATTCCCGCCACGGCCGTATTGGCTCCAATCCAGCCGCCCGAGAGCCCCATCCGCGCCATTTCGAGGGAGAGGAGGGGGATCGTCAGACTCAAGCCGACGCCAACCGCGCCCGCGAGTGCGGCGGTGAGCGAGGCTTTCTGCTCCCGGGTGAAGCCGGTATCCGCGGCCATCGCGCCCTTAGAGGAGTTCCCGCACGAAGCGGCCCTGACGCTCGTAGTAGAAGGGCACCGGCAACTCGTGGGCAAACCCCGCCGCGATACGCTCCTCCAGATCCTCGAGGATCGTGAGCGTGATCACCGGCAGGTCGAGGACGCGGGCGTCGGCAATCGTGGTCCAGGTGAGCTCGACGAGTTCCGAGTCGGGCCCCACCACGTCGCCGATCTCATCGGCGATCGCGGTGCGGTCGACGGCGAAAAAACGGGTGTCGAAGCGCTTCGGCCGCCGGGGCGGGGTGATCGCGCGGGCGACGAACTGCAGGGATTCCAGGTCCGGGAACACGCCGCGCTCGGCAAAGCTCCGCCAAGGGCCCTCAGGGGAGGATGTCGGCGCTCCGTGCTCCTTGGTGCCGAGCAGAAGGCCCGTCTCCTCGAAGGTTTCACGAATGGCCGCGAGCGCGAGCGCCCGGCCGCGGCTCGGCGAGGGACGCGTCGTGCGGGCGAGAAGCGCCTGCTCGGCGCGCCCGTGGAGCGCACCTGCCACCGTCATGGCGCGGTCGCCCGCCTCGATGCGGCCGCCCGGGAACACGAACTTGCCCGGCATGAATTTGTGGCCGGGGTGCCGGCGGCCCATGAGGATCTTCGGATCCTTGCCCGAGCGATCGATGATGATGAGCGTCGCGGCGTCCTTCGGGCGGACATTGGGCGAGCGGCGGTCACGTTCCGTGGAGGTGAGACGATCCGTGATGCTCTGCGCCTTCGTGTCCGACACCCGTGGTCTCCCGTCTCTCCTGCGGGTTCTGCGCCCGCGCTTCCCCGAAACCGTGCATGCCTAACGCGTATTGCAGGCCGACGACAGCGCCTTTCACGGGCTGCAGGAGCGCAAGCGACATCATGAGCCCGACGCTGATCCAGATCGTCATGTTGACCCAGGCTTCGAGTTCGTAGCGGGTCTCCACGTGATAGATGCCGTAACCCACCACATGCCCGACGATGAAAATCACCGCATAGGGCGGCAGGTCGTCGGCTCGGTGGTGGTGAAACGCGGTTCCGCAGGCTTCACAGGCTGCCGCGGTCTTCAGGAACCGGCCGAAGAGCCGGCCCTGCCCGCAGGCCGGGCAGCGTCCCAAGAGCCCCCGCCCCATCGCCTTCAGGCGGCCGGGCTCGTCCGGTATCGCACTGGGCACCGTTGGAGTCATGGTTTCACCGGCTGGTTCCGGAACGGCGGCTCTTCACCTTCACGCGCGTCCCCGCATTCCCACGCTCGGCACGACCCGGCGGCCCGCCGCCCCGTCCTTTCCGAGCCCCACGAGCCTTGGCGCTCGTGACCCGGCCTTCGGAGAGCATCTCGAAGCGCAGCGCCCCCGCGACCGGCGCGGCCTCCACGAGCTTCACCTCGACCTTGTCTCCGAGACGATAGGTTTCCCCCGTGCGGTCGCCGATGAGGGCGTGGGTGCGCTCGTCGTAGCGATAGTAATCGGCTCCGATCGTGGCGGCCGGGATGAAGCCGTCGGCGCCCGTCTCGGCGAGCTTCACGAAGAGGCCTGCCTTGGTGACGCCGGAGATCTGGCCCTGGAACGTGGCGCCGATCCGGTCCGCCAAGTGGTGGGCGATGAGCCGATCCATCGTCTCCCGCTCCGCCGCCATGGCCCGGCGTTCGGCGGTCGAGATCTGCGCCGCGATTTCGGCCAGGGTCTCCCGCGTTGTGTCCTTGGGCAGCCCATCGGTCCCGAGCTTCATAGCGCTAATCAGCGCACGATGGACGATCAAGTCCGCGTAGCGCCGGATCGGGGAGGTGAAATGCGCATAACGGCGCAGGTTGAGGCCGAAATGACCATAATTCTCGGCGGCGTACTCGGCCTGGGCCTGCGAGCGCAGCACGACCTCGTTGATGAAGGTCTGGTGCTCCGAACCTTCGACGCTCCGCAGAACCCGGTTGAACAGGGCAGGCCGCACGGCCGGCTGCTGGGGCAGCTTCAAGCCCACCGAGGCCATGACCTCGCCGAGTGCCCGCATCTTTTCGAGCGAGGGTTCGTCGTGGACCCGGTAGATGAGATCCGAATTCGCCTTCTCGAGGCTCTCGGCCGCCGCGACATTGGCGAGGATCATGAACTCCTCGATGAGCTTGTGGGCTTCCAGGCGCTCCGGGACCAGAATCCGGTCGACCGTGCCGTCCGGCTTGAGCACGATCTTGCGCTCCGGCAGATCCAGGAAAAGCGGCTCACGGGCGTCCCGAGCCTGCTTCACGCATTCGTATCCGGCCCAGAGCGGTCGCAGGATCGTATCGAGGATCGGCGCCGTGACGGCATCCGTGCGCCCGTCGATAGCAGCCTGCGCCTGCTGATAGGAGACCTTGGCGGCGGAGCGCATCATGATCCGGTGGAAGGTGTGACGGCGCTTGGCGCCGTCGGCGGCCACCACTAGCCGGACCGCCAGAGCCGGCCGGTCTTCCTGGGGCCTAAGGGAGCAGAGATCGTTCGATATCCGCTCCGGCAGCATGGGGACCACGCGATCCGGGAAATAGACCGAGTTCCCCCGCTCGAGCGCCTGGCGGTCGAGGGCGGAGCCGGGGCGCACATAGGCCGCCACATCGGCGATCGCGACGGTGATGAGGTAGCCGCCCGGGTTGCCGGGGTCCGGATCCGGCACCGCATGAATCGCGTCGTCGTGGTCCTTGGCATCCGGGGGATCGATAGTGATGAGGGGCAGATCGCGCCAATCCTCGCGCCCCTCGAGGGTCGCGGGCCGGGCCGCCTCGGCCTCGGCGAGCACGTCCTTCGGGAAGGTGTGTGGGATCCCGTGGGCGTAGATCGCGATGAGGCTCACGGCCTTCTCGGATGCAATCGAACCAAGGCGCTCGCGCACCTTGCCTTGGGCGAGCCCGTATTTGTCGGAGCGCGACACGGCGGCCGAGACGAGGTCGCCATCCTGCGCGCCGCCCTCGTCGCCAGGTCCGACCAGAAGCTCGCGCCCTTGCGCCCGCTTCTCCACGGGCACGATCCGCCCGCCGCCGTTCGGGAGTGCCCGGAAGACCCCGAGCGCCTCGGCCGGCTTCTTGTCCACGATCTTGATGACGCGACCCGTATAGGCCTGGGCGCCTCCGTCCCGCAACGGAGAGACCCGCAGCAGTGCCCGGTCGCCGACACCCGGGACTGGAGCACGTGCGTCGCGCTTGCGGGGGACGTTGATGATGATCTGGGGGATCTTGCCGTCGTCGCCGTCCCACTCGGCCGGTTCGGCGACGAGTTCCCCGTCGCGGTCGCGGGTCTTGATGTCCGCGAGGACCACGTTCGGGAGCTGGCCCGCCTTGTGCAGGGTCTTCTTGCGACGGTCGACGACGCCCTCGGTCTCCAGATCCTTGAGCATCTGCTTCAGCCAGACCCGGTCGCCGCCCTTGATGTCGAAGGCCTGGGCTATCTCTCGCTTCCCGACTTTTCCGGGGGTGTTGGTGATGAAGCCCACCAACTCCTCGCGGGAGGGCAGGGCTTTGACGGGTTTGGATCTCTTAGCCAAGGGGGTGAGCTTTCGTAATCGGAGCGACCGGATGAGGACTGCTTGTCGCACGGCCGCAGCCTGACGGCCAAGCTTCCAGCTCCCAAGCTTCTCGCTCCCCTGCCGGTTCCATCGCAACGCTGGAGCTCGGCTCCCGGTGCCCACCGGGAAAAGAAAAAGGCCCCCAAGAAGGGGGCCTAGAAGGGGACCGGCCCGTGGGGGCAGAAGTAGGCCGGTGATACTGCGACAACCCCGGCTCCGGGGTATGGTTCCCAGGTGTTCGAACTTTTCTGGAAAAAAGTTTGGTGGTCGATGAGGGCGGGTACGCGCGTGCCACCAAGATGTGGCTCCGGTCACGCGGTCGAGCTTGAAAAGCGGCAGCCTCATAGGGCCGCGGGGTACTTGCCAGGGACCGAGCGTCGTCACTGGCGGCGGCTCGGATGAAAGTTACCAGGGGTTGGGCGCCGCTATATTGACGTGACCCGGCGAGCGACCCCGGCTCCGGCCAAGGCCAGGCTCACCGTGCCGACCGGCGCGACCAGCGCCCTCCGACCCACCCCACGCCCCAGGCGAGGGGCAAGAGCCCTGCGAAGAAGCACAACTGATAAATCGGGAAGAGCGTCACGGCGAGACCGGCCAACGATTCCGCTTCGCTGCCGACAGGCCCGACGGTGACAATGTAACCAAGGGTGCCCAGCGCTCCCGCGAGCGCCAGCCCCGCGATCAGGACCGGGATGCCGCTGACGATGCGCGTGCCGATCCAGCTTGCAGCGACCAGGGGCAGGCCCATCCAGATCGAGACCGCAAAGGAGGTCATTCCGAACAGCGCCGCATCCCTCCATGTGCCGCCATAAGCCTGCGGCGTGGTGCCGGCATTGGTGTGAGCGACCCAGGCGAAGTCCATGTCCAACAGGAAAGCCGCGAGGGCGACAATGCCTGTGGCAACACCGAACATTGACAGCGCATCGAGCAGGCGAGCCAGGGGCCTGGACCAGCCGAGCGGGTGGGAGAGGATGGCATGCATAATCGATCTTCCGACGCGACCGTTCCATCCTATCGGCCAAGCCTTCCGCGAGGCGTGCTGCAGGGCACGGGGTGGCTTCGCAGATATCAAGGCTGCAAGGACCTGAGCTTGATGACCGGGGACCGAGCCGGATCAGGGCTGCGGCACTCCGGCGTTGACCGGCCCCAACAAAAAGCCGGAGCCCAGCGGGCTCCGGCGAGGAAGGCCGCGGTGGTCGCAGCCGGGAGGAGGGAGACCCGCCCTCAGACGGAGTAGTACATCTGGAACTCGATCGGGTGTGGGGTCATTTCGAAACGCGCCACCTCGGTCATCTTCAGCTCGATGAAGCTGTCGATGAAATCGTCGTTGAAGACGCCGCCGGTCTTCAGGAACGCCCGGTCCTTGTCGAGGCTGACGAGTGCCTCGCGGAGCGAACCGCAGACGGTCGGGATCTTCTTCAGTTCCCGCGGGGGCAGGTCATAGAGATCCTTGTCCATGGCTTGGCCAGGATCGATCTTGTTCTGGATGCCGTCGAGCCCGGCCATCAGCAGGGCCGCGAAGGCGAGGTAGGGGTTGGCGGTCGGGTCGGGGAAGCGGACCTCGACGCGCTTAGCCTTCGGCGAGGTCGTCCACGGGATGCGGCAGGAGGCGGAGCGGTTGCGCGCCGAATAGGCGAGGAGCACCGGGGCTTCGTAGCCCGGCACGAGCCGTTTGTAGGAATTCGTCGAGGGATTCGTGAAGGCGTTCAGCGCCTTGGCGTGTTTGATGATGCCACCGATGTACCAGAGGCATTCCTGGGAGAGGTCGGCGTATTTATTGCCCGCAAAGAGGGGCTTGCCGCCCTTCCAGATCGACTGGTGGACGTGCATGCCCGAGCCATTGTCTCCATAGACGGGCTTCGGCATGAAAGTCGCAGACTTTCCATAGGATTGGGCGACGTTGTGGATGCAGTACTTATAGACCTGCATCTGGTCGCCCATGTGCACGAGGGTGTCGAACTTCATGCCGAGCTCGTGCTGGGCCGAGGCGACCTCGTGGTGGTGCTTTTCCACCTTGACGCCCATGGCCGCCATGGCGGCGAGCATCTCGCCGCGCATGTCCTGGGCGCTGTCGAGAGGAGGCACCGGGAAGTAGCCGCCCTTCGTCGGGATGCGGTGGCCGAGATTGCCGCCCTCGTAATCCGTGTCGCCGTTCGTCGGCAGTTCGGAGGCGTCGAGCTTGAACCCCGTGTTGTAGGGGTCGGACATGAACTTCACGTCGTCGAAAACGAAGAATTCGGCCTCGGGGCCGACATAAACCGTGTCGCCGATGCCGGTGGACTTCAGATAGGCCTCGGCCTTCTTGGCGATGCCCCGGGGATCGCGATTATAGGGCTCGCCCGTTGCCGGCTCCAGGATGTCGCAGACGATCGACATGGTGGCGGCCGAGAAGAATGGGTCCATGCAGGCCGTGACCGGATCGGGCATCAGGGTCATGTCGGACTCGTTGATCGCCTTCCAGCCTGCGATCGAAGAGCCGTCGAACATGATGCCGTCGGCGAACACCTCCTCGTCGACGATAGAAACGTCGAAGGTCACGTGCTGCCACTTGCCTCGCGGATCGGTGAACCGGAAGTCGACATACTTCACGTCGTTGTCTTTGATCGCCTTCAGCACATCCTTGGCGGTCTGCATGATCGTTTTAGTCCTCTTGTTTCTGCCCTGTCTTGCTCCGCGTGCAGGCATGCCGCGGCGTTCGAGGCGATCGGGTGTCCCCGACCCCGTGATCGGGATCAGATCGCGTCCGAGCCGGTCTCACCGGTGCGGATGCGGATCGCTTCCTCCACCGAGGATACAAATATCTTGCCATCGCCGATGCGGCCGGTCTGAGCGGCCTTGCGGATCGCCTCGACCGCGTTCTCGACCATGTCGTCCCCGAGCACGATCTCGAGCTTCACCTTGGGGAGGAAATCGACGACGTATTCGGCCCCGCGATAGAGCTCAGTATGGCCCTTCTGGCGGCCGAAGCCCTTGGCCTCGATGACCGTGATGCCCTGGAGACCCACGTCCTGCAGGGCCTCCTTCACTTCGTCCAGCTTGAACGGCTTGATGATGGCTTCGATCTTCTTCATGGCCGCTTTTTCGTGTTGGCGTCCCGCAGATGGCTGCCGCTTCTAACATCAAGCGTAGCCCTGCTCCATTCCATCGAGCGCGCGAAGCAAGCAGTTCCGCCCAATCGAAGTGCAACTTGCGCCTAAAGTTTATGCAGATGCGGCCTCTGCGATCAAGCTGCAGTCTGCGCTAGCTTAAGGCGCAGGCTGTCTGATGATCGAGTTCCTCCTCACCCCTCAAGAGATGAAAGCTGCCGACGCCCGGGCCATCGCGGCGGGAATGCCGGGCTTGGTTCTGATGGATCGCGCCGGAGAGGCGGTCGCGGCGCGGGCGGCCGAGATGGCCGGGTCGGGCGGCCGGGTCCTGGTGCTGTGCGGGCCCGGGAACAACGGCGGCGATGGGTTTGTGGCGGCTCGGCTCCTGGCGGGACAGGGATTCCAGGTGCGGGTCGCGCTCCTGGGCGAGCGGACGCGCCTCAAGGGGGATGCCGCGGCAGCGGCCGCGCGTTGGCCCGGCGCCGTCGTATCCGCCGACGATTCCGATCTCAGCGATTTTGACCTCGTGATCGACGCTCTGTTCGGCGCCGGCCTCGACCGTGATCTCTCGGGCCCGGCGGCAGCCCTCGTGGAGCGGGTGAATGGGGTCGGCGCAAAGGTTCTCGCGGTCGACATCCCCTCCGGCATCGACGGAGCGACGGGCGAGGTGAGGGGAGCCGCCATCCGGGCGACGCGAACCGTGACCTTCGTGACCCGCAAGCCTGGCCACCTCCTCTTGCCCGGTCGAGTCCATTGCGGCCGGGTCGAGGTAGCGGATATCGGCATTGGGCCCGAGATCATCGTCGGGACGGGGGCCCGCGCCTTTGCCAATGCGCCCGCCCTTTGGGCGCCTGCCTTCCCCCGGCTCGGGCTCGACGCTCACAAGTACACACGGGGTCACGCGCTCGTCGCCTCCGGGGGCGCGACGCGGACCGGGGCAGCGCGGCTCGCCGCCCTGGCGGCGCTTCGGATCGGCGCCGGGCTCGTGACCCTCGCTTCGCCGCCTGAAGCGATCGGCGTCAATGCGGCCCAACTCACGGCGGTGATGATCCGCGGCTGCGATGGGGCCGAGGGCCTCGCCCGCATTCTGGAAGACGCCCGCTTCAACGCGTTGGTTCTCGGCCCGGCCCTCGGTATTCACGCGATGACCCGCGACATGGTCGCGGTCGCGCTCCAGGCCCGGCGGGCCCTCGTCTTGGATGCGGACGGGCTCACGAGCTTCGAGGGGATGGCCGGCGAACTCGCTCAACGCTTCCGAGGCGCGCCCGCGGTGCTAACACCGCATGCGGGAGAATTCAACAGGATCTTCAAGGGTCAAGACGGGATCCTTGAAGCAGGATCGAAAGTACAACAAGCCCGTTGGGCTGCCTCCTTCACGGGTGCCGTGGTCGTATTCAAGGGGCCCGACACGGTGATCGCCGCCCCGGACGGCCGGGCTGCGGTCAACGAGACCGGCACGCCCTATCTTGCTACCGCCGGCTCCGGCGACGTGCTCGCCGGAATCATCGGAGGTCTGCTGGCCCAAGGCATGCCCGCGTTCGGGGCCGCCTGCGCCGGCGTCTGGATCCATGGAGAGGCTGGATCCGCGTTCGGGCCAGGGCTCATCGCCGAGGATCTGCCCAACGAACTTCCGGGCGTGCTGCGCCGGCTTCTCGGCTGATCGGCTGGAGGTCGAGGGCGTTCTGCACCGGCTTCTCCGGCCTCAGCTCACCTCGAACCAGGTCCAGAGCCCGGTATCGAACCGCTCCATCACCATGGCGCTCAGGACCCATTTCCCGGGATTGTCGGCGTGGAAGGCGATGCGGACGGTCCGGTTCTCCGGGATCTGCATGGTATCGAGCCAATAGGGTTCCCAGCCGTCGTCGAAGGGGTGGAGCAGGCGGAACGAGTGTCCATGGAGGTGGATGGGCTGGACCACGGGTGTCTGGTTGATGATCGCCAGCACCACGGGTTGGCCGCGCTTCGCTCTGAGAAGGGGTGGATTGGTCGCTGCCCCAGGGACGCCGTTGATCGACCACCCGGTCGGAGGGGCGCCGGGCGCAGGCGTTTGGGCCGGCCGCGCCGGGCCCTCGGAGACTGCCGCGCGAGCGCCGGGCCGGCCAGGAGGCGCAATCCGGCCGGCAGCGATCACGACGTCCCGGCGCACCGCGTCCTGCAGGCGGATCGCCGGCGGCAGGCGCGTGTTCGAGGCAAGCGGAGCAATGGCGGACAGGGGCGGGCGGGACTTCGAGGCTGGTTCCCCGACGGTCGCCAGCGTGACGAGCGGCTGGGGCTGACCAAGGACCGCCATCACGCTGCCGGTCTGGCCCCCCTCCTCGGGGAGGTCGATGAGGAGGTCGTAGCGTGAGCCCGGAATAAAGGGCAGGGTGGCTCGCAAGGGCTCGAAGGTGTCGGTGGGCTGCCCGTCCACCGCGATCACATAGGCTCGCAGCCCCTCGAACCGGATCGGCATTGACCGGGTATTGGCGGCGTTGACGAGGCGCAGCCGCACCCGAGAGCCCGGCGCAAGCTCCAGCCGCTCCGGCACCGGGCGGGAGTTCACGGTTAGCCAGTTGCCGAGCCGGCCCAGAGCCGCTTCCTGGCCCAATGCCGCCTCGGGTCCGGTCCCGAAGGGGGCGAGCGTGCCGTCCTCCGCGAGGCGCCAGTCGTCGACGACGAGGGCGAGATCGCGATCGACTCGGGCGGGCTCCGCTTCCTCCACGACCAGGATGCCGTAGAGCCCCCGTTCCGTGGCTTCGGCTGTTGAGCCCGGCACGCAGGTGCGGATCAGGAAGGTGCCGGCATCCGGGGGCGTGAAGCGGTACTCGAAGGTCCCCCCTGGAGGCACCGGCTCCTGGGTCAAACCACCGACGCCGTCCATGGCATTCGGGCCTCGGACCCCGTGCCAGTGGAGCGTCAGCGGGGCGGTGGTCGCGTTCGAGAAACGCAGGCGCAACTCTTCGCCCTGGCGGATGCGGATCACGGGGCCAGGCACTCCGCCATCGAAGGCCCACAAAGTGCTTTCCGGCGCGTCGGGCTTGACCCGCGAGGCGAGGGGGGCGGCCCTGAGGGTCCGATCCGGTGCCGGTCCCGCTGTCGGCCGAGCGGCTGGAGCCGTCTGCGCCCGCGTGGATTCTGCGAGGCCGATGAGAGTGGCGGCAAGCCCCCCAGCCACGGCGCGGCGGGTCGGAGCGGATGGGAATGAGGTCATGAAATCCTGCAGCAGATCGGGCGATCGCGCCCCGATTACGCCGTGAGGGTAGGGCAAGACGCCTCGGATGGCCAAGTTTTGCGGGCTCATCGGGCGAATACGCCGCCGCGTCACTTTTTTGATGCACGCCCGGACCGGCATGCTATAGAGCCCCGTCCCGAAGGAGGCGCGCCCGGCGCAGCCTCCGGCGCGGGCGTGGCGGAATTGGTAGACGCACTGGATTTAGGTTCCAGCGGCGAAAGTCGTGGGGGTTCGAGTCCCTCCGCCCGCACCAATCCTGCCGGGGTTGGTATCTGGACGGCTCCGCACGGCCCTCTGGTGGCGTCTTCGCCGCCGGGATCGTGGCTTGGGACAGCAGACGAATTCAGGATCGAGAAGGCAGAGATTAGACCATGCAGGTGACGGAAACCCTGTCCCAGGGCTTGAAGCGCGAATTCCGGGTGGTTCTCCCCAAGACCGAACTCGAAGAGCGCCTCGCGAGCGAACTCTCCACGCTGAAGGACCGGGTGCGCCTCAACGGCTTCCGTCCCGGCAAGGTCCCGGTGGCGCATCTGCGCCGCGTCTATGGCCGCTCCGTAATGGCCGACGTGGTGCAGAATGCGGTCAACGAGGCGAACCGCAAGATCGTGGACGAGAACAACCTGAAGCTCGCCATGGAGCCTCAGATCCAGTTCCCCGAGAGCAAGGACGAGGTCGAGCAGGCCATGGACGCGAAGGCGGATCTCGCCTTCACGGTCGCCCTGGAGGTGCTTCCCACCTTCGAGCTCGCCGATCTCTCCGACGTGACGGTGAAGCGTCCCGTCGCGGCCGTGGCCGAGACGGAAGTCGACGAGACCCTCGACCGGATGGCCAAGCAAAACCGCTCCTTCGAGGCCAAGGACGGCGCCGCGGAAGCAGGCGACCGGGCGGTCGTGGACTTCGTGGGCCGCGTCGACGGGACTGAGTTCGAGGGCGGCAAGGGCTCCGACGTGCCCGTGGAGCTCGGCTCCAATACCTTCATCCCCGGCTTCGAGGACCAGCTCGTCGGCGCCAAGGCGGGCGAGACCCGTCTCGTGAAGGTCGCGTTCCCCGAGGGCTACGCGGCCGCTCACCTCGCCGGCAAGGACGCCGAGTTCGACGTGACCGTGAAGGAGGTCATGGCTCCGGGCGAGACCAAGATCGACGACGAGATGGCCAAGACCTTCGGGATGGAGTCCCTCGACAAGCTGAAGGACGCCATTCGGAGTGCTGTCCAACGCGACTTCGACACGCAGTCCCGCCGCAAGGTCAAGAAGGAACTCCTCGACGCCCTGGACACCAAGTACGGCTTCGAACTGCCCCCGACGCTCGTCGAGCAGGAGTTCCAGTCCGTGTGGGCCCAGGTCGAGGCCGACCTGAAGAATTCCGGCCGCACGTTTGCGGACGAGGGCACCACGGAGGACGAGGCCCGGACCGATTACCGCCGCATCGCCGAGCGGCGCGTGCGCCTCGGCTTGGTCCTTGCGCAGATCGGCGAGAAGACCGATATCAAGGTCTCCGACGACGAGGTCAGCCAGGCTCTCATCGAGCGGGTCCGCCAGTTCCCGGGCCAGGAGCAGCAGGTCTGGGACTTCTACCGCAAGAACCCCCAGGCGCTCGCCGAGATCCGCGCTCCTCTGTTCGAGGAGAAGGTCGTGGATCATATCCTCGGGCAGGTGAAGGTGATTGACGAGCCGGTCTCCAAGGAGGCTCTCTTCAGCGACGACGAGTCGTCCGAGGGTGCCGACACCGGAGGGGCCGCCGAGGTCTCCAAGCCCCGCGCCGAGACGGCGACGTCCGAATAGGTGGGCGAGGCATGCTGCACCAGCGCCTCGCTTCGCCCCAACTTAGCGGCCGCGCCCGCGCGGCCGACTTCAGGAGCAGAGTGAGACGATGAGAGATCCGGTCGAGGTCTACAACAACACGCTCGTCCCCATGGTGGTCGAGCAGTCGAACCGGGGCGAGCGCGCCTTCGACATCTATTCGCGGCTGCTGCGCGAACGCATCATCTTCCTGACCGGCCCGGTCGAAGATTATTCCGCGTCCCTGATCGTGGCGCAGCTCCTGTTCCTCGAAGCCGAGAACCCCAAGAAGGAAATCTCCTTCTATATCAACTCGCCGGGGGGCGTGGTGACGTCGGGCATGTCGATCTACGACACCATGCAGTTCATCCGCTGCCCGGTCTCGACGCTGTGCGTCGGACAGGCGGCCTCCATGGGCTCGCTCCTCCTCACCGCCGGGGAGGCCGGCCACCGCTTCGCCCTGTCGAACGCCCGGATCATGGTCCACCAACCCTCGGGCGGCTACCAGGGTCAGGTGACCGACATCCTGATCCACGCCCGTGAGGTCGAGAGCCTGAAGCGCCGCCTCAATGAAATCTACGTGAGGCATACGGGCCGTGATTACAGCACCATCGAGCAGGCCCTGGAGCGCGACAACTTCATGACGGCCGACGCTGCCCGGGAGTTCGGCCTCATCGACCAGGTTCTCGAAAAGCGGCCGGAGCCGGCGCCGCAATCTTGAGGTGAGAAGAACGGGGAGGGCTGCGCCCTCCCTCGTCCTCGAGGGCATGACGTCAGGGAAGGTTCGCGAACCGCCGATCGGCGGCTAAAGCCCAGGCCACTTTATCCCGAAGAGTTTGGGGCGGACGGGGCCGGGCTTCCTGTTTTTGGCGATTCCTGGCGCTTTCCAGCCCGACCTTCCGGAAGGGAAGGGAAAACTGGGGACAATTCGTCTCGCGCTGCGTCTTTTTAGCGTCCCAATCCGTTTCTATTGATCACGCGTGCCTCGCGTGTTTGCATGAGGAGTCGGGATCCCTCTAACTTCGTTTTCGCGAATCCGGGCATTGGAACCTTTTGTGAACCCCCGACGCCCCACACTTTAAAAGAGATGGTCCAGGGATTGCCTCTCCCGTCCGTGGGCCCGATTGGAGAAAGATCATGAGCAAGGCTGGCGGCAACGACTCCAAGAGCACGCTGTACTGCTCGTTCTGCGGCAAGAGCCAGCATGAGGTCCGCAAGCTGATCGCCGGCCCGACCGTCTTCATCTGCGATGAGTGCGTCGAGCTGTGCATGGACATCATCCGCGAGGAGTCGAAGTCCTCCCTGGTCAAGTCCCGAGACGGCGTGCCCACCCCCAAGGAGATCCGCCGCGTCCTCGACGACTACGTGATCGGGCAGGATCACGCCAAGAAGGTGCTCTCGGTTGCGGTGCACAATCACTACAAGCGCCTGGCCCACGCCACGAAACACAACGACGTCGAACTCGCGAAGTCGAACATCCTGCTGATCGGCCCGACGGGTTCGGGCAAGACGCTGCTGGCCCAGACGCTGGCGCGGATTCTGGACGTGCCCTTCACCATGGCCGACGCCACGACGCTGACCGAGGCCGGCTACGTGGGCGAGGACGTCGAGAACATCATCCTCAAGCTGCTGCAGGCCTCCGACTACAACGTCGAGCGGGCGCAGCGCGGCATCGTCTATATCGACGAGATCGACAAGATCTCCCGGAAGTCCGACAACCCGTCCATCACCCGCGACGTGTCGGGCGAGGGCGTCCAGCAGGCCCTCCTCAAGATCATGGAGGGCACGGTGGCGAGCGTTCCGCCGCAGGGCGGCCGCAAGCACCCGCAGCAGGAATTCCTCCAGGTCGACACCACAAACATCCTGTTCATCTGCGGCGGCGCCTTTGCGGGTCTGGAGCGGATCATCGCGGCCCGGGGAAAGGGAACCTCGATCGGCTTCGGGGCCACCGTCCAGGCGCCCGACGACCGCCGCACCGGCGAGATCTTCCGCCAGGTCGAGCCCGAGGATCTGCTCAAGTTCGGCCTCATCCCCGAGTTCGTCGGCCGTCTGCCGGTCCTGGCGACCCTCGAGGACCTCGACGAGAGCGCCCTCAAGAAGATCCTGCAGGAGCCCAAGAACGCCCTCGTCAAGCAGTACCAGCGCCTGTTCGAGATGGAGAACGTCAGCCTCACCTTCCAGGATGAGGCGGTGAGCATGATCGCCCGCAAGGCCATCGAGCGCAAAACCGGCGCCCGCGGCTTGCGATCCATCATGGAGGGCATCCTGCTCGACACCATGTACGACCTGCCGGGCCTCGACTCCGTCGAGCAGGTGGTGATCGGCCCAGAGGTCGTGGAGGGTAAGGCGAAGCCGCTCTTCATCCACGGGGATCGCTCCGACCAGACAGCCAGCGCCAGTGCCTAAGGGGGAGCCGAACCCCCGTTTACGATCCTGTGCGCGGCGGGCCCCGCGCTTGAAAACGGCCGCCCGCCTCGCCACCTCTCCTCTTACGCGAAGGCCGTCCGCTCATCCTCGGAGGGCCGGCCCCGCGGACCGGACGCAGCCCATTAAGAACAGCCTGAGCGTACCGGTGTCTCGTTCGCCCACCCGCTGTCAAAGGGGTTCCGGCGAACGCTGCGAAAGGATGTCATTAAATGACACAGTCTAAGCCACGCCAGCCCGTCGTCCCGGGCTCGACCGGAACCTATGCGGTCCTGCCGCTGCGCGACATCGTCGTCTTCCCGCACATGATCGTGCCGCTCTTCGTCGGGCGCGAGAAGTCGATCCGCGCGCTGGAAGAGGTCGTGAAGGCGGACCGGCACATCCTGCTGGCGACCCAGATCGACGCCACAGATGACGATCCGGCGACGGAAGCGATCTACAAGACGGGCACCCTCGCGAGCGTCCTGCAACTCCTCAAGCTTCCCGACGGCACCGTGAAGGTTCTGGTCGAAGGCGCGAGCCGGGCCAATGTGAAGTCCTACACCCGGACGGAAGATTTCTACGAGGCCGAGGCCGAGGTTCTCCCCGACTCGCTGGGCGACCAGATCGAGGCGGAGGCGCTCGCCCGCTCGGTGGTCTCCGAGTTCGAGAATTACGTGAAGCTGAACAAGAAGGTCTCGCCCGAGGTGGTCTCGGCCGTGACCCAGATCGACGAGCCCGCCAAGCTCGCCGACACGATCGCTTCGCACCTCGCGGTCAAGATTTCCGACAAACAGGCGATCCTCGAGATCCCGACCGTGGCGCAGCGCCTCGAGAAGGTCTTGGGCCTGATGGAGAGCGAGATCTCCGTCCTGCAGGTCGAGAAGCGTATCCGGACCCGCGTCAAGCGGCAGATGGAGAAGACCCAGCGCGAGTACTACCTGAATGAGCAGATGAAGGCCATTCAGAAGGAACTCGGCGACGAGGACGGCCGCGACGAGCTTGCCGAACTCGAGGACAAGATCGAGAAGACCAAGTTCACGAAGGAGGCCCGCGACAAGGCACTCGGCGAGCTCAAGAAGCTGCGCCAGATGTCACCGATGTCGGCCGAGGCCACCGTTGTGCGCAACTACCTCGACTGGATGCTCGGCATCCCGTGGGGCAAGCGCTCGAAGATCAAGAAGGACCTGAAGGCCGCCCAGGCGGTGCTGGATCAGGACCATTACGGTCTCGAGAAGGTCAAGGAGAGGATGGTCGAGTACCTCGCCGTGCAGCAGCGGGCAAACAAGCTCACCGGCCCGATCCTCTGCCTCGTCGGCCCCCCCGGCGTCGGCAAGACCTCGCTCGGCAAGTCCATCGCCAAGGCGACGGGCCGCGAATTCGTGCGCATGTCGCTGGGTGGCGTCCGGGACGAGGCCGAGATCCGCGGCCACCGGCGCACCTATATCGGGTCGATGCCCGGCAAGATCATCCAGTCGATGAGGAAGGCCAAGACCTCGAACCCGCTCATCCTGCTCGACGAGATCGACAAGATGGGCATGGACTTCCGCGGTGATCCGTCGGCGGCGCTCCTCGAGGTGCTGGACCCCGAGCAGAACTCGACCTTCAACGATCATTACCTCGAGGTGGACTACGACCTCTCGAACGTGATGTTCGTGACGACGGCGAACACGCTCAACATTCCGGCTCCGCTCCTCGACCGCATGGAGGTGATCCGTATCGCGGGCTACACCGAGGAGGAGAAGGCGGAAATCGCCAGGAAGCACCTCATCCCGTCCGCCATGAAGAAGCATGGTCTGGACGTGAAGGAGTGGTCCATCAGCAACGAGGGTCTCCTCATGCTGGTGCGGCGCTACACCCGCGAGGCGGGGGTGCGTAACCTAGAGCGCGAGCTCGCCAACCTCATCCGCAAGGCCGTCAAGGAGATCTTGATCTCCGGGGTCAAGGTCGTGGAGGTGACGCCCGAGAACCTGCCCGACTTCCTGGGCCCGCCCCGCTTCCGCTTCGGCGAAGTGGAGGCCGAGGACATGGTGGGCGCGGTCACGGGCCTGGCCTGGACCGAGGTCGGCGGTGAACTCCTCACGATCGAAGGCGTCCTCCTGCCCGGCAAGGGTAAGATGACGGTCACGGGCAACCTCAAGGATGTCATGAAGGAATCGATCTCGGCGGCGGCTTCTTATGTCCGCTCCCGGGCCGTGGACTTCGGCATCGAGCCCCCGATCTTCGACCGCAAGGACATCCACGTCCACGTGCCGGAAGGCGCGACCCCGAAGGACGGTCCCTCGGCCGGCATCGCGATGGCTACCGCCATCGTGTCGGTGATGACGGGCATCCCCGTCCGGCGGGACGTGGCCATGACGGGTGAGGTGACCCTGCGGGGTCGCGTTCTCCCGATTGGCGGCCTGAAGGAGAAGCTTCTGGCGGCGCTCCGCGGCGGCATGAAGAAGGTGCTGATCCCGGAGGAGAACGCCAAGGACCTGATCGACCTGCCCGTGAGCGTGAAGAACGGCCTCGAAATCGTACCGGTCTCCCGGATGGACCAGGTCCTCCAGCACGCCCTGGTGCGGACGCCAGTGCCCATCGAATGGGACGAGGCGGCGGCTGCCGCCCGCAAGCCGGCGCCCCCGGTGGCGGACGACGACGCGACGGGCTTGGTGGCCCACTAACGCGGCCGCAAGTCAGACAACGAGAGCCCCCGGATCGAGGGATCCGGGGGCTTTTTCATGTGCGCCGCACCCGGGCCACTTTCTGTGTCCACGTCGCGACCGCAAAGAGCCTCTGCGAGGCCCGCATGCGCGGCGCGCAAGCGTCCCTACCCTTGCGGCAGGGCTCGGAGGGTTGCGCCTCCGGATCGTTTGAGCCACACGAGGGCCGCTGAAACGGCCGCCGGCAGCCCCCGCTCGCGGCCGTATCGACGTTCAAGGAGAAGAAAAAATGAATAAAGGCGAACTCGTGAACGCCATGGCCGAGCGGATGGGCATGACCCGTGCCCAAGCTGGCGAGGCGCTCGACGCCGCCATCGAGACGATCACCGAGGCTCTCAAAAAAGGCGACGAGGTCAAGATCGTCGGGTTCGGCAGCTTCGTGGTCACCCAACGGGCCGCCGGCGAGGCCCGCAACCCCCGCACGGGTGAAAAGGTGAAAGTTCCCGCATCCAAGGCCCCTAAGTTCCGGGCTGGCGCCGGCCTCAAGGAGGCCGTGAACGGCTGATCCGAAGGTGCGCCGAGGATCCCTCAGGCCGCAGAAGGCGCAAGGGCCGTGCTCGAATGGCGGATGGAATGTCCTCCAGCCCCTTCGAGGTGCTCCGGCCGGCCTTCGCTCCCGAGGCCGCGAACCGGAGGGCGGAGCGCACCCAGCGCAAGGCTTTCGAGGCCAACCGCGCTTGCGTTGTCGACCTCTTCTTTTTATCTGAGGCGGAATGCCCGGGCCTCTCGGGCAGTGATCGCGCTTCTTACGCGCCGGATGGGCGGTTAGCTCAGTTGGTAGAGCAGCTGCTTTACACGCAGCGGGTCGGCGGTTCGAGCCCGTCACCGCCCACCATCATCCCACGCTGAATCGAACCCGGCTCTGGAATCGGACCGCTCGGCGGCACCGACACGAGTGATACATTTTTGGGTGTCGTGGGGCATTCGAAAGCTGTCCCGCCCCATCGGACTGCGAGCCGTGCTCACTCCGGACCGATCCCTTGCCTCCGGCGAGAGCTGCTACGCGCCTTCGGACCTCGTCCGCTTCGTCAGGCCAGGAGAGAGCCGAAGGACTTCACGAGCATCGTCGTGCTCGTGGCCACGTCGGGGACGCTGATGATCCTTGTCGGGTAAAGGCTCATCATCAACCAGGCCAGTGCGAGGACCAGAAGCCCGAACAGGAGAACTTCCCGTCGGGTCGGGGGTTTGCAGCAGGATCGCCTGTATCGAGGCGCGCCGATCATTCATGGACAGTTCCCCTTGGACATCGGAAGTAGACCGGTACTAGCCGAATGGCCTAGGCTAACCGATCTAAGCCTCCTATGGCAAACCCTCGAAAGCCCAATTCCCGCTTGTCGCGAACCGAAAGGGTCGTCGCGCTGACCCGCGGTCCTCGACGGTGCCCCCATGGGGCGCACGAGAACCGCTGGAGAAGGGTGCACGCGACGCTTGACAGGGGGGAGGGGCACCCGTAAATCCCCCGCACACCGCTCGTCGAGCGGGTACCAAGCGCGGGCGTAGCTCAGTTGGTTAGAGTGCCGGCCTGTCACGCCGGAGGTCGCGGGTTCGAGCCCCGTCGCCCGCGCCAGTTCTCCCTTCCTGACGAACTCCAATGTCGGATCGCGGTGCTAGTTGCGCCCGCACAGCTCGGCCGCGCCCAGGGCGAGTTCCGGTGTGACGTCGGCAGAAGCCTAGAGCGTGATCCGAGCGGTTTGAATCGGTTTGAGCTTCCCGGCGAGACGTGAGCGTGATTCAGACGGCCTGCCGCAAGGAGGCAGGCCGCCATGTCGACACCCCTCTCGCTCGATTTGCGCG
>JAESFL010000311.1_pt1 | contig 39956 bp, 37 predicted proteins | sample 9269401 | NCBI WGS metagenome assembly JAESFL01 (sample SAMN14506025, study PRJNA617098) | algae metagenome | isolation source: Gloeocapsa sp. UFS-A4-WI-NPMV-4B04 and co-occurring heterotrophs from desert... | place: USA: Utah | collected 2006-10-01 | reverse complement strand
ACTTGCGGGCTTACGACTTTGTATCCCAAGAGTTGCGGGCTGCAGAAGACCCAGAGTTTGAAACTTTCTACACCAAAAATATTTTGCTGAATGAGGGTATCCGTGCTTGGATGGCTCCTCAAGATCAGCCTCACGAGCAATTCCAATTCCCTGAGGAAGTTCTACCTCGCGGTAATGCTCTGTAATCTAAAGCCGATTTTGATCACTTATTGAGCTTTCCACCCTGTCAAAAGGCAGGGTTTTTTATTTGCGGTCGTCAATATTAAATCTCATGTGTTATCTTTAATAAAGGTGAACAACACCCAGGGCGAAATGCTCTGACTGTTTGAAAATAACACCGTTCAGGCAATAAGGAGGTGATGCCCATGATAGAAAGTAGTAAATTCATGGGTCACCAGGTTGGAGTCAACCGGCTGCGCGCCGGGGCTGTTCTCTAAAGTTGGTCTTAGTCTTTCTGAGAGACTAAGTTTACTCAACTGACAAGACTTGCTTGGAGTTCCTTCCGGCAGTCTGGTTCCAATCTGACGACCCGCTAGACCGCTCTCACTTAGGTCATTTGACCTCCGGTGGGAGCGGATAGTTTTTTGGGGGGTTAGTAAAAGTTAGAGCAAGGCAAGTGGGAGGTAAGCTCAATGGTTTGGAGTGCTGAAAAACTCGAAGCAATCATGCCCGATACCAGCCAGTTATTGAGCGATGAACCGGAAATGGAAAGCTCTATTCATTATATGCAGCTGCTGATGCTGGTCACTTGTCTAGAGTGGTTGTGGCGTGACAACAAAGACTTTTTTATTGGAGCAAACCTGACTATTTATTTTAGTCGGCAGCAGTTACGGAACCGAGATTTTCGGGGGCCAGATTTATTTGTAGTTAAAGGAACGCAAAAGCGACCTCGCAATTCCTGGGTTGTTTGGGAGGAAGACGGGCGTTATCCGGATCTAATTGTAGAATTACTCTCTGATTCGACTGCTACAACTGACCGCACAGTGAAAAAAACGCTGTATCAAGACCGCTTCCGAACACCTGAATATTTCTGGTTTTCACCAGAAAATCTTGAGTTTGAGGGATTTCGGCTGAGGGAAAATGAGTATGAAGCGATCGCGCCTAATGAGCGGGGCTGGCGCTGGAGTAAAGTTTTAGGGCTATATTTAGGTGTAGAAGCAAATCAGTTGCGCTACTTTACCCCAGAAGGTGAGAAAGTGCCGACACCGGAAGAGGCAGCCCAGCAAGAGCAACGACGCGCTGAACAAGAGCAACGACGCGCTGAACAAGCAGAATTAGAGCTAGGGCAGGAACGCCAAGAGAATCAGAGGCTGCAAGTTAAGGCAGAACAGCTAGCAGAGCAGTTGCGCTCACTTGGTTTTAAGCCAGAAAATTTAGCTTAAATATTGCACTTAAGGCAATTTATCAAGATTTAGTTTGCTGGATTAACAGCCCCTTTACCCCAACCACAGAAATCTGTACGGCTAACTTCCATGGGCAGGAAAATAGTTAGCACCTCGCCTTGGTGGGGTCGCTGCCGCACGATTAGCTTACCCCCAATTGCCTGAAACAGATGCTTTGTCGCTGCAAAGTTGAGACTAATGTTACCAGTTTCGGGGTGAAACATCAGTAGCTGACCAAGAGATTTACGAACTGGTGGCACGGGGAATTGTTCTGTGTCGCTTTCTCCAGGCTGTGGCTGTGTCACCAGTTGTAACTTCAGTTGATCTCCAGCCGGGATGACTTGTACTTGAATATGACTACCAGCAGATAAGCTGCGGGTAAAGTTCTCGATTAAGCCCGTAAGCACCTGATCTAGCATGATTGGATCGCTGACTACAGTCGGCAACTGTTGAGGTAAAACTAGATCCAAAGTCAAGTTCCGCCGACTTGCGCTTTCTTGCCAACGGGGAACGCTCTGCTGTAATACTTGAGCTAGAGACATTGCCGTGAGGTGAGCGCTGGTGTGTTTTGTTGTTGATGTTTCCAGTTCCGCCGCCCGAAACAGTAGCTCCATACGGTTAATTTGCTCAGTACACTCGTGGTCAATAATTTTCAAGCGCTTGACCACGTCAGATACTAAGTCGCGGCGCTTCAGCAGCAGACGAGTTAGAGTGCGAATAGTTGTAAGTGGTGTCCGAACTTCGTGAGCAAATGCCTGTAGCAGTTCTACGTCTGGGCGAGTTGAAGAGTGAGCATAGCTTGGGGTTCGATGCTCAGAAACGATTGAGAGGGAATCATCTTGCCTCTGCTCAACTGTTTCTGCTTGATCACCTCTGGTCTGTTCTATCTTTGGTAGATTTTTGAGTAACAAACGGCTAAACTGCGTTACTGTTCGGTAATCAGGTGCTACTGGGTAATATTGCTCAACTAAGGCATCAATAGATGAGATTGCAAACTGAGGACTAGCTAGCACAATCCGCGCCTGAAGCGATCGCCACGCCTGCTCAACTACATCAGGATCAAAAGAAAACAGAAACGCTGGCGTACCGTTGATATCTTCTCCTAAAGCGATCGCCAAACTAAAACTGGCTGTTAATACTAGGCAAAACTTTTCGTTAGATAGCGGATCGCCAGGTAGCAAAGGCAGTAATAATTCAGCACTGTCCGATGCTACAATTGCTGAATTTTTTTGTACTACAGACAACATTGCTGTTGCAGGAGGTAGCTGTAACTGCTGCTTTGACGTAAAAAACCACGTTGACAAGCTTGACTGCTGATGACTTAAGACTGGTAGTGGTGAGCTTGCAAACATCACTCCCTTGACAGGTAGTAAATTACTATCTGTCCAACTTGGCGTGTCTAGATCAATACTTTGTAGTAGCAGTTGTTCTAAAGCTGCGATCGCGCCATCCCACTCTGACTCAGCTTTGAGGCGCTCAACTGAATTTTGATTTTTGCAGCCTACTGGCGTTGCCATATCGCCTACACAATTTTGTGTTGCTACTGCCCAATCTACCTTGTCACTGGGGCAGTTTGCCGTCAACTCACTTTGGGCTAAAACTTCACTTATGGTTGGTAAGATCCATTTGTCCACGAATATTTACCCCTTCAACAGCTAGCAAGAGCGCAGCTAGATTTCAAATACCTTACTAATTACGAGAGTACCGACATTCGGACACTGGTGACAGTCGTAGAACCGAACTTGTATGTTGTAATTGCCGTTGCTAACCTAGTAGTCTACGCAACACATTTTGCGGCTGAGTAAATTTTGGCAAGTTAACTAAAAAAGTAATTTCGCCTGATACAGAGTTGAGATCCCCTATTCAATAATTTAGGCAAGCACCTCCTCTGCTTTTGAAAGATATATTTGAAGGTACATACAATAACAGCTTGACAAAAAGAGTGAGTTGTGAATTGTGAGTAGAAAGAGTGCAAAAAAACTTCAGTTGTGGGTCACAAGCCTACTAAAAATCAGGAATTGTACCCAAGATACGAAGTACGAGGTATAAAGCGTCCTTGCTTCAATCCTATGCCTTAAGGTATGGGTTCACTACTCACTCACTACTACTCACTAATCACTTTAAATTGTTAAATTACAGCAACTGAGAAATAACCTTTTAGCTTTCTCCATTACATAAATTCTATTCAGTATAAATACGTATATCTTTTAATTCAATATTTAACTTATGTCATTGAACGCTTCAACTCAGAGCTGTAGCTAAAGTGCCAACCTCTCCGATGATAGATAAAAATTATACCTTCAGACCGATGGAATAGATGTATAAAAAAGTAAAAATAATCAAAGTTGAGCATAAAAGAAGTTGTATTTAAGGGAACTCTGCTGAGTCCTTAAGCACAGGAGTAAAAAATGGCTATAAGTTTAAATAGACGTGCAGTCGGTGTGTTTTCCAGTCGCCACGATGCGGAACACGCTCTCAATGAGCTGCATAATTCTGGTTTTCCGATGAATAAAGTTTCGATTATTGCACGGGACGCAGACAAAAAAGCCGACATAGCTGGCGTTGATGTGAGCGATCACGTTGGCAATAAGGCTGATGAAGGTGCAGCTACAGGAGCTGTTACTGGCGGTATTCTAGGAGGCGCAACTGGCTTATTAGTTGGGTTGGGTGCTTTGGCAATTCCGGGCGTAGGTCCTGTCATCTTAGCAGGTGAAATTGCTACAGCTCTTGCAACAACTCTCGCTGGTAGTGCTATTGGTGCAGCAGCTGGTGGTTTGCTTGGCGCACTACTTGGGTTAGGAATTCCTGAAGAACAAGCTAAAATTTACAATGATCGCGTATCCAAAGGCGACTATCTAGTCATAGTTGATGGCGATCAAAATGAAATCGCTAGAGCCGAGGCAATTTTGACGCACCGAGGTATTCAACACTTTGGGATTTATGATCGTCCCGACGCTGTTAGCACTCAGAGCGTAACTGTCGTTGACCCAGGTATAACTTCTACTAGCACTGATTACGTCGATACTCGTATCTCTACTGTTGATACCACTCGTACTGATTACTCTGGGACTGTAACTAGCGACGACCCTAAAGTGATTATTGTTGACCATAGAGATGAAAAGCTCTAGGTTTCTATGATCAAACTAGAGAATAGTTCAGCACATAGTTCAAATAAACTCTGCTAGTTGGCTGATGAATCTTCAAGCTGGAGATATTGCCTGGTCTTGAGTAGAATTTAAGTTGCACTTCTAGAGGCTTTTCTAAGTTTTTTAGCTTCTAGAAGTTCTGCCAAAAAATATTTTATTAGGCAAGAATAATACAACGGCACTTGTAATATCTAAATAACTATCTTTGGAAGTTAAAGTAAGTTCCAGCTTTAATAAGTAGTCACCTATAGCTTGAAAAATTTAAGTTGGAGTATAAAAATGAAAAAGATTATTTCTGTTCTAATTACTGGCGTACTACTTATTGGTGCAGTTGCTTGCGAGAACGGTGTTGAAAAAACCAGCACTAATGCTCCTAATAGTACGAACGAAACCACGGAAGCACCAACCGTAGACACGGCTCAGACAACGCAAAGTGACGCAACAAGTGAAGTTCGTAGATCTCAGCTAAATTCTGACATTCGAGCGCGTGAGCAGCGAAATAATGCTACTGGTGGCGATGCAGTTAGAGCTGATGCTGATTTAGAAAGCGAAGTACGTAGTAAGTTGGAAGCAAATTTACCAGCAAGTCAGTTAGCTATTGAAGCTGAAGCAGGTGCTGTAACCGTAAGTGGAACAGTTCCAACTCCAGAACAACTGGCTAAAATTGACACTTTGGCAAAAGAAATTAAAGGTGTTCAAAGCGTCAATAATAAGGCAGTAGTGGCTCCAGCAAAACCACAATAGATAACACCAAGCTCAGTAAAAATTTTTGCTCTAAATCAAACCTCAAAATATAACGTCATATATGTTGTGACTAGTCTAGTAGTCTGTAACTCTTATTGAGTTACAGACTATTTTTTATTGATTCAAGTAAATTAATTGATATATAGCGATCGCCAATAGGCTTGCGGCATAGGATGAGTAACGTTGATAACTCCAGAATCTGCAATGCCTAGTGCTTACAGTGGATGACTACAGCAAAAAGTGATTGCAGCAATTGAGCGCGGCGAACACCCAAAGCCATGTGAGTCAGATGTTCAGTATCAGCCGCGACATGATTGACCTCTGGCTCAAACCTATGCTGTCACGAGAATTATTCAAGCACCACTTGGTTATCAGCGTGGACACAGTCACCGGATTCGCAATTGGATAGATTAAAAAGTTGACAGTTGAAAGTTGAAAGTTGACATTTATTCGTGAGGTTTGAGGATAGGGATTTTTATTCCCCAACCTCAAACAATCCACCAAAAATGGTGGGGAATTTAAACCTGAGATCGGGACAATTGTCAATTGTCAATTGTCAATTGTCCACTGTTAAAGTGAGACAATTAAGAAAATCATTATTGAAAATTAGAAATGAAGCCCTAGTCAAAAGATTTTCGTACCAAAATTAGTGTAACGAGTTATAGTCGTTTGCAACATCAAGCTGTAGGCAAAGAACCCGATCCTAGCTAGGTTGAACGCTGCAACCATACACTGCGACAACGAGTTGGACGACTGGTACAAAAAAGCTTATCTTTTTCCAAAAAATTGACCAATTCCGATGACTTTGTCCATTCCGATAATGCCTCGCTTCGTTGTTAACCATTAATATTCAGCACTACCAAATATAGTGATCTAATTTATTAAACAGCCGCCCCTATAGCAATATTGCGCTTAAGCTATTAACTCTCTTAAGACGCAAAAAAAAAATATAGATTAACTTGTTGTGTATCAAATTACTTGTTATATCTATACCTCAGATAATATTAAAAAAAGGTAGAATGATTTAATTTATCACTCTGCCTTTGAATTTAAATCTTACCTGTTCTACTATTTAATATCTATTTGTAGAGCGAGTAGTTACATCAGGTTCGCTATAAACGGTTGCTTTTGGTTTGCGAAACAAGTTTGCTAAACCAATTAAACCAAGCAAACCTAGCCAACCGTAATTAGGATTTCGATCATTATTACTTTCTTGGAAAGGCGTGGTGTCAATAGTAGGACTGGTTTTATCTTCAGTTATTGTTGTATTAGGAGTTGTTGTAGTAGGCTGAGTATCAGTCTGTGCAGAGGCGGGTAGAGATAATGGCATAATTGCTATGGTTGCAACAATTATGCTAGCGCCAGCTACTTTGGAAAAATTAGAAACTTTCATGCTTATGGTTCTCCTGTTGTTTTTATCAAATAATTTGTTACTGAACAATTATCTGTGAGTTTTTGAGAAATTAATACGTGGCTAGAAAGAATATTACTGCTTTTCAATATACATAAAATCAATCTGTGGCTATAAAAATGACTGTCGATTAAGTATAGCTAGAGAGGTATAAAAAACTTTTTAAGAATTTTTGATGCAGACTATATTATTGGATTATGAAGAATAACGTGCGGACAACTTTGTTTATGTAACTTTTAGGAGGAATCAGCGATATTTTGATCGCCTTGCCTGCGATTCATAGCCTAGCACGATCTCAATCAACAGATGACATTACGGTTCTTACCTTGCCTCCTGATAGCGAATTGGTCGAAAGAGATTCAATAATTACCCAAGTTGTGTATGCCGACACCAGCAATCCGCGAAAATCGGTTGAAGCGTTACTAAAGTGTTATTGTGATTTGATTGTGTCGGATACGAATTACGATGGCATTAAGGAGTTAATTCAATATCATTATTACCTTGGGTAGATGAAGTTTTGCCTTGGCGAGTGCTATGGCAGGATGGAGGAAAACTTAATTTTGCTCCGGCGCGGGAATGGGAACTGGTAAAAAGTTGGCGCGATCGCCTGCGGAATGCCTAGAATCAGCAGGGGATATCATCTGTTGTGACAACTCATGCAAGCAACTGCCTCGTTTGGCAATGAGCCTAATGTGAAGGGTGTTGTAGTACACGATTGGCAGTTTAGTGACCTCATAGCGGTGTAGGAGTTACGCAGTTGGACGTATTCGTGTCATTGACAATTGTGGAGCGACAGCGCAGTAGAGAATATACAAGATGCTTCGCTCAGGCTACGTTTTGCTCAACATGACATACGGCAACTGCGTAAGTTTTATGAGGGAGCAGGGGAGAATAATTAACAAGTGTCTGTAATCTTATCCTGGGAAGAAACTAGCTGAATCAAGCTCAGAAAGAAACCCACCTCATACTTAAAAATTAAAAGCTGAAGCGGGTTTAATATCAGTGAACTTAAGATATAGGCACTTAAACGAGCTGCACACAGCGCAAATATTGTGAAGAATATACAAGATGCTTCACTGCGTTACATTACTTTCAACATGACAGGTGTAAACCGCATAAGTTCTGTAACTGCCTAATAAGGTTTACTGGAGAGATCATTCGCTTTACCAGACTTGCCACTTGAGTAACTAGTATTACTAAATCCGTCTGAGTTTACGTCCTTAACAAATCCACTGTAGGCTTCCATACCGTGTTCGCTAATATCTAAGCCTTCAAATTCTTCTTCAGGAGACACTCGAATGCCCAGGGTAGCCTTCAGCACTAGCCAGCATATTGTACTGAGGAGAACTATCATGCCTCCCACTGAGACAACACCAATCAACTGAGTAATTAGCTGACCAATACCGCCTCCTACAAATAACCCTTTCGCTGGACCAAGACCTTCACCGTACCACGAGTAGACACTAGGACCAACACTAAACAAACCTACTGCCAAAGTACCCCAAGTGCCGCAGACAAGGTGAACTGAAATTGCTCCTACTGGATCATCAATTCTGAGTTTGTCAAAAAATGTGACAGCGAAAACTACGATAATTCCAGCAATCAAACCAATCACTAAAGCACTGCTAATTGTGATGTAAGCACAAGCAGCTGTAACTCCAACCAAGCCCGCCAAGATGCCATTGATAATCATTGAGAGATCAGGCTTACCTAGATATAGCCAAGCTGTGATTGTTGCCGCAATTCCACCAGCAGCACCTGCCATGTTGGTAGTTAAAGCAATATGAGTAATCGCACTTGGATCAGCTGCCATAACTGAACCAGGATTAAACCCAAACCAGCCTAGCCATAGAATTAAAGTACCCAAGGTAGCAATACTCAGGTTGTGTCCCGGCATAGCAACACTTTCCCGACCTTCATATCTACCAATCCGTGGCCCCAGGAATGCTGCTCCCATTAAAGCCGCCCAGCCACCTACCGAGTGAACTACGGTTGAACCCGCAAAATCCCAGAAGCCTGCTTTATACAGCCAGCCACCGCCCCAAATCCAGTGTCCGGTTATTGGGTAGATGATACCTACAAGTAATAGGCTGAAGACCAAAAAGTCAACAAATTTAATTCTTTCGGCAACTGCTCCCGAAACAATCGTTGCTGCTGTTCCTGCAAACACCAGCTGGAATAAGAACTTGGCAGCAAGGGGAACACCCGTCCAATTAAGAGCGCTGAATACACCTTGATAGGCATCTCCTGTCGCAGGGCTGTTATCAGCTCCTTGAAGGAAAAATCCGTTTAGACCTAAGAAGCTATTGCCATCGCCAAACATTATTCCAAAACCAATTGCCCAAAATGCAACCGTTGCCAGAGCAAATACAATCAAGTTTTTGGCGAGAACGTTGACGGCATTTTTCTGACGGCACAAGCCAGTCTCTAACATACAAAAGCCAGCGTTCATGAAGAATACCAAGAAGGCGGCGATCGCCACCCACAGTGTATCCAACGCTACTTTCAACTCTGCTGTTGTCGGGCCCGCAGCAGGTGTAGCATCCTGAGCAACCGCCACATAACTCCATGCCAGCACAATTATGCAAGCTAGTGGTATGCAAGCTTGCCAACTAGGAGATAAACGTTTAATCGCTAACTGCAACTGCGTGACATTCGAGGCATTTTTAGGACAGGTATCCCAAGTTGTAGATATCCGTCTTTTCTTATGCTTTATTTTCATCACCACTCGAACCCATCCTTAACCTGTGAAAACACAACCTCTGACTTAATCACAATGCCTTTAATCAACTGATGCCTTTTAAAAGTTTGATTTTGTACTTTTTGAACTTTTTATTCTGTATAAAACATTACATTATTTTGGCGTTACTCCTGCCAGGCTGCCATCACAAATTATAGGAGACAGGAAAACTCACTCCTTTATGAATGGAGCTTTAGGCTTTAACCCAATAGTGACTTTATAAGCAACCAGAAGTCATAATGACTACTGTATACGTTGCTCTTAACTACTTCTTTGTGTTGGACAAACTTTTCCTGTTACAAACTGCTACGAACAGATAGGAACTACGTAAAAATACGAGTTCCTGGAAATTAACAATAGAAACTACCGTAAAAATACTGTCTTTACTTAAAAATTTTAAAGTTACGATGAAAACGTTTTAAATAATCGGTGGAGGACATTTTTAATGTCTATGCCTTGTCGGACTTCAAAAAGTGCAGTATTCCTAACTCTCGGAATGACAGCAAACATAGTTGCACCTATTGTAATTTCTGCTCCTGTAATGGCGGCTGAATTTTCTGATGTTGAAGCTCACTGGGCGCGTCCTTTTATCGAAGCTTTGGCAAAAGAAAATGTTATTAGTGGCTTTCCAGATGGCACATTTAAACCAAATGCTCCAGTAACAAGAGCGCAATTTGCTGCAATCGTCCGTCAAGCTTTTAATGAAAATAAAGTGCGAGAAGCACGGGGATTTACTGACGTTACTGCTAATTATTGGGCTACCCCCGCAATTAAGGAAGCTTACGAAACAGGATTTATGTCCGGCTACCCTAATCGCCAGTTTCGTCCCGGTGAAGAAATTCCCAAAGTTCAAGTTTTAGTTTCCCTGGCGAGTGGTTTGCGATTATCTCCTAAAACTCAAACAACTGATACATTGAAAGTTTTTAGGGATACCGCAGAAATTCCCACATACGCTGTGAATGGGGTTGCAGCAGCTACTGAAAAAAGTGTAGTTGTCAACTATCCAAATGTAATTTATCTCAATCCAAATGAAGTTGCTACTCGTGGAGACGTAGCAGCTTTTATCTATCAAGCTTTGGTAAATCAGGGAGATTTGCAGCCTCTTGCTAACAATTTAGAAGCGTCTAACTATATAGTTCGTGCGACTACACCAAGCACTCAAACTACTACCACTAATAGTACCACTACCACAACTACAAATAGCTCTAATACTCAAAATCCTCAGCTTAGAGTGATGAGAGGTACAAAGATTCCAGTCACATATCTCGCTTCTGATAAGGTTGCTGTAACTCCTAACGAAACAATTAACCTAACATTAGAAGTTGCAGATAATATTCAAAACTCCGAGAGCAAAGTTTTAATTCCCAAAGGTAGCAAAATTGAAGGGCAATTAGTACCGCGTTACAGTGGCTCTAAATTTTTGGGTACACAATTTGTTGCTCAAAGACTAATTGTTAATAATCAGTCTTACAATAATCTCAACGCTACCTCTAATTTAGTTACTAGTGAGAAACCGAGTGATGTTAATAATTCAACGGTGCAGAGTACATCGGCAACTTCGGCAGCGCAAACTATTTTAGGTACGATTCTAGGACGCAGCGTTAATGTAGAAAGTATCTTGACGGGAAGTACTGCTACTCCTCAAAATACTCAAGATAATGTTGATACCTTAGTTATAATTGACCCAGAAACAGATTTACCACTGACGTTTGGCTCTGATTTCTTTGTTACTTCTATAGCTAGTTCTTAACGAAGAATACACAAAAGAAGCAAGCTGTCCACATTGTAAGTGCAGAATTAAAATTTATCTCAGTGTCAGGTATTACGGTAAATGGCACTGAGCTTTTTGATCACATTTGCGATAAATACTGCTGGTATCCTAGCTTGTCTAATTTATTTTGCTTCTCGCTCACAGATGCAGCTAAAGCTTGGCGATAGAGTTGCACTTGCTGTAGTAATTCTGGTTGATGAGTAGCAAGAATTTGTACTGCTAACAACCCAGCGTTTTTGGCATTACCGATCGCAACTGTAGCAACAGGGATACCAGCTGGCATCTGTACAATAGAATACAGCGAATCTAGTCCCTGTAAATGACGACTAGCTACTGGAACACCAATGACAGGCAGTGGTGTTAGTGAAGCAACCATACCCGGTAAATGAGCGGCTCCGCCAGCACCAGCGATAATTACTTTAATCCCGCGTTGATGGGCTGACTTGGCGTACTCTACCATGCGTTCAGGAGTGCGGTGAGCGCTGATGATCGCTACTTCGCACTTAATACCGAATTCTGCACAAAGAGCGATCGCGTCTTGCATAGTAGGCAAATCAGAATCGCTACCCATGATAATGCCGATTAGTGGTTGAGTCATATGAGGTAGATGAGCAGTTAGTTATAAACTGGATTTGTTTTTGGATTTACAAGTTAGGCAAATGTGATGAGTGAATCAATATTAGTGGCAAATGCGATCGCTCTGGATATTATCAATGCTCGGCTACCGAGTTATACAGGCTTGCAGCAAATTTCGATTGATGCCCAAGGTAGGATTGCCCAAATTCTGCCAATGAATACATCCCAGAATGCATCCCAACATATGCCACCAGATATACAAGTTTTAGATGTATCAGGAGATTGGATTTCGTTAGGTGGCGTTGATTTGCAGATTAATGGAGCGCTAGGCAAGACATTTAATGATTTAAGTTTAGACGATGGCGATTTTTTGCAAAAAATATCCGAATTTCTGTGGCAACAAGGAGTAGATGCCTTTTTACCAACGCTTGTTACAACGTCAGTAGATAATATTGGGCGATCGCTATCTGTTATTGCTGATTTTGTTCAAAGTCGCAAATCAATACATCAGCCAGCTGCCCAAATCGTCGGTGTACATCTAGAAGGTCCATTTTTAAATCCCCAAAAGCGAGGCGCACATCCAGCAGAATATTTGTTACCACTCACAATTGAGCAAATACAGTGCGTTTTAGGCAATTACGCAGACATTGTGAAAGTCATTACTTTAGCACCAGAGTTAGATGTAACAAGAGTTGCAATTCCTTATTTACGTTCTTTGGGCATTACAGTTAGTCTCGGTCATTCCCTAGCTACAGCTACTGAAGCACAACGCGCCTTTGATTTGGGAGCAACAATGGTGACTCATGCTTTTAATGCCATGCCGGGACTGCATCACCGTGAACCAGGATTATTAGGCGCTGCACTTGTGCATCCGAGTGTTAAGTGTGGACTAATTGCCGATGGTGAACATATTAGTCCAATAATGATTGAGTTGTTGCTACGAGCGAGTTGTTACGAACAAGGAATTTTTCTCGTCAGTGATGCTTTAGCACCATTAGGATTACCAGACGGGGTTTATCCTTGGGATAAGCGGCAGATAACTGTGAAAAATGGCACGGCACGATTGCCAGACGGTACACTATCTGGAACAACTCTGCCAATGCTTGTGGGAGTGCAGAATTTAGTACGCTGGGGTATTTGTGAAGTGGAAAGTGCGATCGCTCTAGCTACTGTTGCACCCCGACAAGCGATCGGTCTTACAAGCATCCTCGGTAGTCCCGCAAGCCAATTGTTGCGCTGGCAGCTAGATGAATCTATTAATTTACTTACATTTAGCAGACTAATATCAAATGCGCTGAGTAACCCTAGTAAAGATTTTTACATTTAACTGTAGTCCGGCATTGCTCACCCTACCTCTACAAATAGTGCTTTAAGTTTCAATTTGCGTAAGTCCTAGCAGTTTGAACTGAGGAATTTTTTAGATAAGTATATTTAATATTTCTACCCTGTATATTTTTGTAAAAATAGCTTAATTAAGGCATTTAAGCCTAAAAGCTGAGTTGTTTTTTTATACAGCTTCCGCTGCGGACACTATATATAGAATTATTTTTGTAAATTTACACTACAAGTAGTAGACAAGGTTTTTGTTTCTGATATACTTCAGAATAATTGTCGGAAGCGTAGATATGTTACTTAAATTTTATAATTGCAATCTAAGCTAACAAAAAAATTGATTATAGTCAAAGACATTAATATAGTACGGCAAAACCGCAACTATTTGTATAAAATTTACTATTCTTAAAGCAAAGACGAAGAAATAAACTTTAGCTACTTTGGTAGTTAATCTGTTTGTAGTGCTTTTATGGACTATATTGTTTTACCGTCCATATTTATTTGGTTTGCCTTAAATGAACGCAGCAGATGATAAAACAATTGTTAAAGAGTATTTTAATTCCACTGGCTTTGATCGCTGGCGGCGAATTTATGGAGATGGCGAGGTTAATAAAGTTCAGCTAGACATCCGCACTGGTCATCAGCAAACAGTGGAGACTGTACTTGGCTGGCTGGCAGAAGATGACAATTTAGCAGGACTATCAATTTGTGATGCTGGGTGTGGTGTAGGTAGCCTCAGCATCCCCCTCGCTCAAGCTGGTGCTAAAGTTTATGCCAGTGATATTTCTGAAAAAATGCTGGGAGAAGCCAAAGAAAGAGCCGAAGCAGAATTAGGGAATACTGCTAATCCTACGTTTAACGTACAAGATTTAGAAACGTTGAGTGGTAACTACGATACTGTGATTTGTCTGGATGTTTTATTCCACTATCCGCAAGACAAGGCAGATCAAATGATTTCTCATCTGATCTCTATGGCTGACGCGCGCTTAATTCTCAGCTTTGCTCCGAAAACCTTGGCTCTTAGTTTACTTAAAAAAATTGGCAGTTTCTTTCCGGGGCCAAGTAAAGCAACAAGGGCTTATTTGCACCGCGAAGCTGATGTGATTAAAATTTTGGAAAGAAATGGCTTTTCTGTACAGCGACAGGCGATGACGCAAACTCGCTTTTACTTCTCTAAAATACTCGAAGCAACTCGCAACCCAAGCTAGAATTGCAGCAAAATTAGTTTTCTGCTCAGACTATGAAGACTGCGGAAAAAATAGCATCAGGCTGGCTACTGCTACTCGGATTTATGTTTTTATTGCTTCCAGCTTCTACAGTTAATCGGGGTTCTACTCAGAATCAGAATATGCCGATTTGTAGTACACCTAATGTAAACGAAGCGCGTGATACTGCGATAGGTGGACTAATTTTAGGTGTGCCTAGTGTTTTACTGGGTGGCTTACTAGCACTGGGAGCATACCGCCAAGGACAGCAAGAGAAAGCGATCGCTCCACCAGCAGGCGATCGCCTCCATTCTGCTTTTTTTCGGCTACTTCAAGCAGGCAATGGCTATATCACGATTTTGCAGTTTGCCCTAGAGGCACAGTTAACAGCAACAGCCGCTAGGCAATATCTAGATGAAAGAGCTAAAGAGTTTGATGCTACTTTTGATGTTAGTCATGAAGGTGCAATTTCTTACTATTTTCCAGGATTAAATACTGCTTACATTCCTGCCTCTAGTTCCGATAATAAACAGCAATTCGATATTATTTTAGAAGACTCAGGTAAAAATAGAATTGCGGTTATTAAGGTAATAACAGAATTAACGTATTTTGGTTTAAAAGAAGCGAAATACTTAGTAGAATCAACACCAACAGTCTTGAAAACAAAAGTTACTAAAGCATTAGCTGAAGATATTAAAAAGCAGCTTGAAGAAGTAGGTGCAAAGGTGACTATATTATAATGACTAAAATATTTTTGGCGATCGCATCCATTTTTGGTGGTTTATCTGTTGGTGCTGGCGCTTTTGCCTCCCATGCTTTAAAAGACAAGTTGAGTGAACGAGCGTTAGAGATTTTTGAAACAGCAGCTCGTTACCAGATATATCATGCTTTAGCTCTTTTGCTAGTAGCATTGCTAATAAATCAAACAGAATCTTCACAACCAAGCTTAGTAATAGCTGGATGGGCTTTTATTATTGGTATTGTTGTTTTCTCAGGCAGTTTATATGCTTTTAGCTTAACTGATATTAAAGTATTAGGAGCAATCACCCCACTAGGCGGACTTGCTTTTATTATTGGTTGGGGAGCTTTAGCATATTCATCCTTAAATTTTAAATAACACATATATACAAACGCACTTAATTATTTACTGTCAAACTTTAGAAGTAAACGTACTTAACTTGTACGCATTTAGTTTAATAGTGCTTTAATATTAAACTACCAAATACATTAGTAAATAAAATAAATATTCTGACTATACGTTAAGTTAATTTGCTCCTGTAGAAGTAGTAAGTAAGTGTTATTTGAATGCACTAAATATACGTTTTTACCAACCGTATTTATACCCAAAACTTTCTTACATCTATCTTTAGCAGTGATTTCTATATCTATCTTTTGAATGGTTAATTAACCTTAATTTATGATTACACCTTGTTATAGAGGCGATAATAAATTTTTCCTCTAACAACAGAAAACTAAGCCATCATTAATTTACTTAGAGGTTTCAATGGCATTCGCTACCGATGACTCTACAAAACAAGCAGTACAACAGTTTCAAGGCTTTGATGTAGATACTCAACTTGGCTTACTATGGTTTGGTTATCTAGACATTAAAGACCAACTTAACCCAGCAAACTCAGCTTCTGCCCAAGATACCGCAGGCGCATTGTACGATCAAATTAAGGCAATGTCTAAAGAAGAGCAACTGCAAGCCCAGCGTGATATTGCTTCAGGTGCAAGCAGTGATGTTAGCCACACTTATAGTTCTTTGAGTTCTAGCGGTAAGTTAGATGTTTGGTTACGCCTATCACAAGGTATGGAAGAAGGTGCAATTATTCAAGTACCTTCTGACTATCAACCACCATCGGAAACACAAGATTTTGTAAATCAAATCAAGAGTCTTGACTTCGAGAAGCGGATTGATTTTATGCGTAGCACTGTAATCGAAATGGGTGCTAAGTCATAAATAACCGTTAGCGTCTAGTAGGGGTAATTCATCAATTGCCCCTATTCAGTAGTAAAGTATTTAATTTTTTAATTTAGCTCTACAAAAATAGAAAAATTCAATAGATAAATTATTCCTTATAAATTGGTAATTTCAATGAACAATAAATAATGATTTTAGACAATTGATAATTGATTGGTCATAAGCTTTTAAAATTTCAATTTTTTTACGCTCAAGATTAAGCAATCTCGCTGCTACTAATATATAATCTTAATTTGGTTAAAAGTAGAGCAGGCTATTTATATATAGCTATGACGATTTGTTACACGTTATTATTAATGAAGTGTTAACAAATCAAGACTTTTTAACCATACTAGGTAAACGCTCGTAGAATTAACCTAGATATAAGATTGCTTACAGTAAAACTATTTTACGCTATACTTTATTACCTATTTGACCCAACTATTAGTAAATTTTTTCAGTTTTGCAGTATATTTGTTTCGGCGCTTCACTAAAGTATTTAAACAATGCTGGACATAGCCAACCTTCCATGTCTTTTTGATGCCAGCGATACCAGTTAGCGCCGTATTCCTCTTTTATCCAAATTAGTTCTGCTTGATAGCTTGGAAAAGGATTTGCCGAAAATAACAACTTAAACCCTTCATTAATATTAGGAATGTCTTGAACAAGAATATCAATTATTTCAGGTACACCACTAACAAATGGTTCCTGTACAAGTCCGACTCGTTCATCATCAAATACCCATGTTTTTTGATGTTGATATGGAAAAATCACCATGATCGCGTTAGGCATAAAAATAACTCCTATGTTTAAAGGAAATTTGAATGATTGCGATCGCTCTGCTCGTTATTCCAAGGCGCGATCGCTTTATGAGTGGCACATCAACTAATTAGCCTCATACAATATGAAGTAATGTTGCAAAATTTTCATCATGTGCCGTTTGCTTGGCTACATCGGTTCACCGATTTCTCTGGATTACTTGTTATATAAGCCTGAACACTCATTAATTATCCAGAGTTATCAACCCCGCGAGATGAACTCTGGAGTAGTTAATGCTGACGGCTTTGGGGTTGGCTGGTATCACCCGCAAAAAGAGACTAATCCTTTTACCTACAAAAACATACTCCCGATTTGGAATGATGTTAACCTTCCTAGCCTCAGCCGCTATGTTGAATCTGGGTGCGTGGTGAGTTCGATTCGGAGTGCGACTGGTGGTCAAGCTGTAGATTTAAGTAACTGTCAGCCTTTTGAGTACGATCGCCTACTATGTATCCATAATGGCATGATTGAAAACTTTAAGCAGACACTCTTACGCCCAATTTGCGATCGCCTAAATGATGTCGCTTACCAGTCAATTAAAGGTAGTACCGACTCCGAACACTTTTTTGCTCTGATCATCAACGAATTGCAAACAAACCCCACTGCTACGCTAGAACAGGCATTGCAAACCTCATTGCTAACTTTAGAAGAATTAGCGCAGTCTCATCAAGTGAAAGCCTCTGCGAATATGATCTTAAGTGCCGGACATCGCTTAATTGCCTCGCGTTTTGCTACTGGTACAGAGTGTCCATCTTTATACTGGTTAAGGGACGATCCAACGTATCCAGAAGCGGTAATCGTTGCTTCGGAACCTTTATTTGAAGGCAATTGGCATCGTTTCCCTGAACAAAGTATTCTCAGTGTAGGAGAAGACCTTGAGATCAAAATCAATCCAATCCAGTTGTAGAAACTCTATTGCTCGTAAAGAAGCATTAGCTGATGCTATGCACCAGTGCCGAGCTGGAACGCTGGATTTGTTCAACGCTATAGATTATGCTACATTCTGCCATCATGCTCATCCAGACTTTAGTCCTGCGGGATGGCACTTAGGTCATATTGCCTTTACTGAGTCTTTGTGGCTATTAGAGCGTGGTGCGGGAATGCCGCCTATGTTCCCCCAGTACCGCCAATTATTTGTCGCCGATGGTTTGCCGAAGACACAGCGCGTTAATTTACCGCCGTTAGCAGAAATCCTCCACTACCTAGACACAGTAACAGCAAAAGTCCTAGATTACCTGGAAACAGTTGATTTAGATCAGCAAGAACGTTTATGGCGCTGGTTAATTCAGCATGAAAGTCAGCACAGCGAAACTATTGCTTTTGTACTGCAATTACAACAATGGGGAATAGGGGTTAGGGGGAGCCAGTCTCGTGCGGAGGTTCCCTCCGTTGAGAGAACTGGCGTTCAGGGGTTAGGGTCTCGCCTCTCGCCTCTTGTCTCTCGCCTCGATGAAATGATTGAAATTCCTGATGGGTACTTTGAGCAGGGTAATGAATGTATTGATGCTTTGGATAATGAGCGCCCAATCCAGCGAGTAAACCTTGAGACTTACTGCATTGACCGTTATCCTGTCACTTGTGGGCAGTATGAGCGGTTTATAAAGGCGGGAGGGTATCAAAACCCCAATTGGTGGTCAAATGCTGGTTGGAAGTGGCTGCAAAGCCAGCAGGTGACACAACCCTTATACTGGTCAGATCACCCCTGTTGGACTAATCACCCTGTCTGCGGTGTATCCTGGTATGAAGCAGAAGCCTACGCGCGGTTTGTGGGTAAGCGGCTACCAACGGAAGCAGAATGGGAAAAAGCAGCCAGTTGGAATTCAGAAACTAAAGTTCAGCGCATCTATCCTTGGGAAGAAGAAGTATTAGATAGCGATCGCTGTAATCATGACAATGCTTTTAGCCAAACAACGCCAGTTAATGCCTACCCTAATGGGCAAAGTGCTTATGGCTTGTACGATACTTTAGGCAATGTCTGGGAATGGACGGACTCTGTTTTCCAAGGCTATGAAGGTTTTGCGAGTTACCCTTACACTGGTTATTCCAAAGTTTATTTTGATGGGCAACACCAGGTACTAAAAGGAGGCAGTTGGGCAACTCGTCCTTGGGCGCTGCGCTGTAGTTTTCGCAACTGGTATTATCCCAGTGTTCGCCAAATTCTCGCAGGGTTTCGTTGTGCTAAATAGTAAGTAGTGGATAGTGATCAGTGAGTAGACAAGAAGTGAAGAGGAAATATTCTCTTCCTACTATATAAAGACAGCTTATACATTCGGGCTACACCCCTCTATCCAATTCTGTTTCTGCTTTCTGCTACCAAGAGGCTTGAAATTTATTTCTTCAGGTTGTTTCACTACTCACTCAACACTACTCACTACTCACTCCCCCAAAGGGGCTTAATCAGCTTTAAACAATCTGGCTCAAGCATGATTTTATGCTTGATAGCTTTGTGTTTTACTTGCTGACGGTTCACGGAAAAGGCGATCGCACTTACTTTATTAGCGATCGCTCGTTATCATGTCGAGCAAAGGAAGGTTCAATGTCAATATCTAAAGCTGCAAGCAGCAATGCCGACACAATTACAAAACGCTTGCAGATAGAGCATTTACTCGCTCCAACACTATCACCTGACAATCTCAGTGATGGTAGCGATGTAATCGCGGGATTAACTCAAACGCCCAAATCACTCCCCGCTCGTTACTTTTATGACGATCGCGGTTCTCAGTTATTTGAGCAAATTTGTGAATTACCTGAGTATTATTTAACACGCACAGAAACCGCAATATTACAAAAATGTGCTATTGAAATTGCCCGAATTACAGATATCTGTGAACTTGTAGAACTGGGTAGTGGTAGTTCAACTAAAACTCGTATTCTCCTAGATGCCTATCATCAATTAGGCTTCCCATTACGTTATCTGCCGATTGATATTAGTGCTGGTATTCTAGAAATCAGTGCGCGGCAGTTATTAGCAGATTATGACTCGTTGCAAGTTCACGCTATAGCAAGCACATACGAACTGGCACTACAACAATTAATACCAAAAAAGCTACCTAATAGGATGATTTGTTTTATCGGTAGTACGTTAGGCAATCTTAATCCTAGTGAGTGTGATGTCTTCTTTTCACAAATTATATCTGCCTTAAATTCAGATGAGTATTTCTTATTAGGAATAGACTTGCAAAAGCCGAAACATTTATTAGAAGCAGCTTATAACGATAGCCAAGGTGTGACGGCAGCGTTTAACCTCAATATGCTGCATCATCTGAATAAACGGTTTGAAGGCAATTTTGATCCGACACAATTTGAACACTGGGCATTTTATAACGAAACTGAGCATCAAATTGAAATGCACTTGCGAAGTTTGCTTCAGCAGACTGTTCAGTTACACACTCTAGATTTGACGATTCAGTTTGAAAAGAGTGAGACAATTTTAACGGAAATTTCCCGCAAATTTGACCTTAATACGCTCCAACAAGACCTCTCAAGTCAGGGTTTAAAACCACTTCAAGTTTGGACAGATCCAAATCAGTGGTTTGGTTTGTTACTTTGCCAGTTGCAACCGTCAGCATAAGTTCAACTTAGGATAAATTAGATAACCAATCAATTATCAATTGTCAATTATCAGAAATCACTGTTCATTGATAATTGTTCATTAATTTTGACATATTGGTGTCACATTCGAGAATCAGACTAAAAGTAACAAACTTCAATTGAGTTCTATAGGAGACTAGAATGATCAAAGTGATGCCAATATTAGCTGGAATGCTAGCGATCGCAGTTGTAACCACTCCTCTTGCAGTCAAAGCAGGGCCAAACTATCAAGGGAAAAGAGCAGCCATAGAACTGACTCAGGAACAACGAACCCAGATGGAGCAGATTTATCGCAATACTCGTTCCCAAATGGAAGCCATCCTCACGCCAGAGCAAAAACAGCGATTTCAAGCGGCTTTAGAACAACGTCGGGGGATGCGCGCTGCTATAGCTGCTATGAATCTTTCTCCAGAACAGCAAACTCAACTGCGAAATATTATGCAGTCGGCTAGAACCCAGAAAGATGCAATCTTGACTTCACAACAAAAGCAGCAACTTCAAGAATGGCGCTCAGAGCGACAACAGCAGCAGAACCAGTAATCAATGCTACAGCAGCTAAAAAGGTAATTACACTAACCTAGTTACAAAACAAGATTAGACACCCTGGACTTTGGACAAATTTGTCCAAAGTTCAATAAATATATAGTAAGTTAGCTAACCTCAAATGCTCAATAGCTAGGAATTGAACAAGGAACAATTAGATGGCAGTTACGCAGAGTAGACAGAAAGGAAAAAAGAAGACAACTGCACAACGATTGTGGTCTTTGCATTGGCTAATGGCAGCTTTTTACTTACTGCTGTTTGTCGGTGGCGCTTATATGGCTGATTTACCAAGGGAAGTTTCGTATCGCGGCTCTTTGTATGACTTCCACAAAACTCTTGGCGTAATTGTGATGAGTTTGTTGCTAGCCAGGATTTTTGTCCTCCTGCGCGTCCTGCAACACAAATATAGACGACGACAGCCTAAGCGCACAAATGACTGGTGGCAAACTTTCGCTTTACACTCGGCTTTGTACTTTTTTATGCTGCTAGTTCCTTTAAGCGGCTATTTTTTTTCCAACTCTTCTGGGTATGATGTAACTATTGTTGGTACTAACATTGCACTACCACGCCTGTTTGCTGAAAACAAGGCTTTAGCTGAAATAGGCAGAAGCTCACATTTTTGGCTATCATACACCTTTTTAGCTTTTATTATCTTGCACACTGTAGCTCAAAAAAAATACTTGCGGGCTACTTTGCGCCGTTTCTATAAAGCTGCTACTGGGGCGACTCGCTAACAGCGCTTGCGTTAAAAAGATTGGCGAAAACGCAGGCAATGTGACAAAAACCTTTGTGGAATATGCGATCGCCCACCGAAATGAAGATGAATGTAGGAAGCATGAATATTAGGTGATCGCCATCCTTCTAATGTCAAGCGCGATCGCTCTTCATATCCTCGGATTTCAAACACTGGATTTGTCGGCATTTCCGATAAATACGATCGATGAAATTCATGTCCCCACACAACTGAGCCAGCGCTTAGTAGTAAGCTGTCTTCTAGAGCAGTGCAGCAGCGATAACCTAATGTTAGACGTGAACCCATAACCGATGTTGTAGGTATTGCTCCCACCATTGGCCAAGACTGACCATTAAAATCTACAATTTGCTTACTTAAATACATCAATCCTCCACACTCAGCATAAGTCGGCATTCCTGCTTGAAGCGCTTTTTTGATTGCCTCAACTAGGTGATTTTCTGCTAGTTGTTGGGCAAAAACTTCTGGAAACCCACCGCCAAAATACATTCCTCCAACGTCCTCTGGTAAGCCAGAGTCGGTAAGCGGACTCCAAAAAACCAATTCTGCCCCCAGCGCTGCCAAGATATCTAAATTATCTGGGTAGTAGAAACTGAAAGCGCGATCGCGGGCAACTGCCAATTTTACTGGTGATCGAGTTATAGGTTGAATACTCCTAATCCCTGATCCCTGATCCTTGTCCCCTGTTTTTAAAAACGGCAGCAGATTTTCCCAGTTAAAGCAGGTGTCACCTAAAGTTGCCAGCTTGTCTATTAAGGTGTCTAGCGAGGAAAGTTCTGCTGTGGGTACTAAGCCGAGATGTCGATCCGGAATTGTAATGTTATCCTGCCGCCGGAGAACGCCTAGAATTGGCAATTGCAGAGGTTCTAGAGCATCGAGGAGCAATTCTAAGTGGCGATCGCTGCCTACGCGGTTCAGCACTACTCCAGCCAGCTTCACACGCGGATCAAATGAGCGATAACCATGTGCGATCGCCGCAACAGAGCGAGACAATCGGCTGCAATCAAGTACCAATAAAATGGGCAAATCGAGCAACTGCGCCACATGAGCCGTACTTGCTGTTGAGTCAATACCAGTCGCCCCATCAAATAGCCCCATTACTCCTTCTACCAAGGCATAATCCACATCTTGGATATGACGTGCAAAGCATTGTTGCACATAAGCCTCAGATGTCAGCACGGGGTCTAAATTCCGGCAAGCACGATTTGTAACGTGCTGATGAAACATTGGATCGATATAGTCTGGTCCAACCTTAAAAGATTGCACCTTCAACCGCCGACGACACAATGACGCTAGCAAGGCAAGCGTTACAGTCGTCTTACCCACCCCACTGCGTTCTCCTGCAACTACTAAAGGCATCTGAAACTTATTGCTGTAGTTCTTACCCTAATATGATCAGCACCAATTAGCAGCAAGAAGTCCAATAAACATCTCATATTTAGCACCTGTAGGATTCGGAGCTACTTAGAGTACGACTGATGACCGTAGGCTGCACTCTCAACTAAGTTGGTTTTCTAATCATAAATTGCACCACTATTGTGAGCTAAAGTCAGCCAAATATTTCGACTCGACTGACTTCAGCTATTACCCTTTAAAGGTGCAAAACATCAGTAGACCATGAAGCAGTTTTAAGCAGCAGGCGTACCTAATTTGATAATTTGAGCCGTGACTGCAAGGCTTTCTTCATAAAGAGGCTCTGGTCCCCAGCGTTGTACCTGTTGACTCAGTAAGTCTTCCGCCTTTTGGTCGGCAAGTGGCGTAACCTGCTCAAATCGGCACGACTGAGCGCCACCACCAGCTTCCATCCGCATACAACCACTCGTTTCAGAACACAGAACAGTACAACAGTCTGCCTGCAAATTAGTTGAAGTCAGCCGCAAAGCAACTAAATCGCCCGGAATCTCACCAGAATCAGCTGTTGGAACTCCTGCCAATTCTGCTTCCACTGAGCGCTGCTCTTGGGTGACGAAGTTAATGCGATAGATATCGTAGTCTCCCCCTTCGGATTCATAGGAAACCGGATGCCACTGCAACCGACTAGCTAGCCAACCCAAAAACATTAGTGCTTGAGCCGGATTGCCTTTTTCGTAATCAATCGTTACCCGGTCAACTTCATTAAGAGCGGCGCGACGTTCTGGTGGATCGAAAGCTTCAGCAGTCAACTCTTGCCACGCCGATAAGCGCCGCCAGTTAAGGTCAGCAACCGGAGTACCTGCTTCTATTAGCTCTTGCAATCTGCCCAAATCAGCTTCTGTTTCAGTAAACTGGCTAGAGTCAACGATAACGGAACTACATACTAAAGCCAGCCTCTTGAACAAGCTATGGTTAGGATCTGGTGTTGCCTTCCACCAAAGAAACTTTGGTAGATCCCCAATTAACAAAGCTGTGATCATACCACCTACTCGTTCTAGGGCGGCGACAGTTCCCGTGAGCGTGATGTATTCGCAGCAGACGAGCGTAGTTGATGATTGCTTTTGGATCGGGCAATAAGCGGAGACTTGAGCCGTTACGCCTTCGTCTTCTCCTGCCACTGAACAGATAGCAATGATCCGACAGGGATTGCGGCTAGCGATCGCATCTGCCACAGTAGGGCTTTGAGTGTCCAAGGCATACGACGTTCCATTTGTGCCGTTGCCTCCGCCATTGGCAGCATTACCACGACGTTTGGCAAGTTCTTGTCGCAATTGGGCTAGCGTGTCAGGAGTTGCTTTCCCTGTAATCGACAGTTTATAAGCCTTCTGCGCCTCCCGCAGCGCAACAGACGTGCGCGGTCCTGGAATCCCATCAATTGGACCGCTATAAAATCCTAAAGCAGCCAACAAATGCTGTGTTTCTTCTGGTTCGTAAACCACCAAACTAAACGTTGTTGCCCGCGTAGCACCAATGCCGTAACTTTGCCAAACTTTACTAAGTTCCGCCTCAATTTCATTGAGTGAAACATCCTTTGGAGCCTGAAGTGAAACAATGGGAGCAGATTGGGTTGCCATAATAGATTTGAATTTTAAGTTTTAAAATTAGCTGTCAGCTATCAGTCTTTAAGGTAATCACACTCAATTCAGTGTCTCTAGATACCAAGATTGGGTGATCCTACACTTCAATCAATGCGCTGAAGGCGTAGTGAATAGTAGCTAGTGAAACTTTTTCTACTAACTTTTTGTCTTTTCACTTCTTTTCTACTCACTACTCACTTCCTTCATAAATAAACTTGACTGCTAACCACTAATAGCTTTTTACAGCCTGCGCCAACGGCGACCATCTTGGTTAATTAAGAGTTCTGCTTCTGTAGGTTCCCAAGTACCAGCTTCATACTGAGGAATGGACGCTGGGTCTGTGGGTGAATCCCAAACGGTAAGTGCTGGAGTCACCACCCGCCAAGCGGCTTCGACTTCATCTGCCCGCGTGAACAAAGTTTGGTCGCCCATCATACAATCAATCAACAGGCGATCGTAAGCATCCGAAGCTGCTCGGATTCCAAACGAACCATAACTAAAGTCCATGTCAACTGAACGAGTACGTAAATCTGGCCCCGGCATCTTGACTTCAAAGCGAAGTGAAATTCCCTCATTCGGCTGAATCCGCATTACCAGAATATTGGCATTTACTTGTTGAGAGGCGGATTGAAAGATTAGATAAGGCACTTCGCGGAAATGAATTGCAATCTCACTTACCTTTTTCGGTAATCGTTTACCAGTACGAAGGTAGAAGGGAACGCCTTGCCAGCGCCAGTTATCGATCAAAAATTTCATCGCTACATAGGTGGGTGTTGTGGAGTCGGGGTTAACTCCTGTCTCCTCCCGATACCCTGGTACTTGTTTACCCTTCATCCACCCGGCGCTATATTGACCACGCACTGCCGATCGCTCTAAATTTTGAACATCTGCTAAGTGGGTAGCCTGGAGTACCTTTAATTTTTCTGTGCGGATACTTTCTGCATCAAGCGCGTTAGGCGGCTCCATTGCAGTAAAGCAAAAAAGTTGCATCAGGTGATTTTGTAGCATATCCCGCAGTGCGCCGGAGGTTTCGTAGTACCCAGCCCGATCCTCGACTCCCACCGTCTCTGCTACAGTGATTTGAACGTGGTCAACAAACTGACGATTCCACAATGGCTCAAAAATCGCATTAGCGAAGCGAAAGACAAGCAGATTTTGAACAGTCTCTTTGCCCAAGTAGTGGTCAATACGATAAACCTGCTCTTCTTTGCAGACTTTCCGCACTACTCGGTTTAACTCGCGGGCAGAACTTAAGTCGCGACCAAAAGGTTTTTCAATCACTAAGCGACTCTTGAGCGGCTCTTCCAGCATTCCGGTTGCTCCTAGCTGCTGAATCGCCTCAGCAAAGAATTTTGGGGCAACAGAAAGGTAGAATACTCGGTTTCCCCGCGTCCCTCTTTTTCCATCCAATTCATTGAGTAAATCTTTTAGTTTTTGGTAGCTTTCGGGATTATCAATATCACCAGAGCAGTAAAACAATCCTTGAGCGAATTCTTGCCAGAGTTCTTCAGAACCGATCCCATCAGAAAACTGCTCGATGCCCTCACGCATTTGTTCGCGGAAGTGGTCATGGCTCCAATCCCGCCGTGCCACACCGACAATAGTTGTTTCTGGTGGAATATGTCGTTCCCGCCTCAATTTGTAAAGTGCTGGAACCAATTTTCGTTGGGTAAGATCTCCCGAAGCACCAAAGATAACCAAGATTTGGGGTTCGGGCATCCGTTGCTGTTGCAGCCCTACGCGCAGGGGATTTTCTAGCAGCGTGACCATAGATTGTTTGCAGGATAAGTTTTGCTTAATGAGGGGTTAGAGGACAAGGGGACAAGGGGACAAGGGGACAAGGGGATAAGAGGAATTTACTTGCTACTCCCCTGCCAAGAAAGCTCCTCTGCTCCCCTGCTCCTCATCTACCTATACGGGCGACAACTGATTGACTTTTTCTTCTAAGGAGTCCATCAGCGATTGGAAGGGTTGAACGAACTTCTGAATTGCTTCGACGAGGAGTTCATCCATTACTTCGTCCAAGTTAATGTTAATGTCTGGATCTTTCAAATTTTCGAGCAGATTGTAAGATTCTTCTACTCCAGTCTCAACACGCGATCGCGGATCGCAGTGATCGGCGCAGGCTTCAATTGTGTTCGGTGGTAGGGTGTTTACTGTATCGGGACCAACCAATTCATCGACATACATAACGTCGCTGTAGCTAGGATCTTTGGTGCTGGTGCTAGCCCAAAGTAGCCGTTGGACTTTAGCTCCTTTTGCCGCTAAAGTTTGCCAGCGATCACTTCCGAAAATCTCTTTATATTTTTGGTAAGCTACTTTCGCGTTGGCGATCGCTACTTTGCCCTTAACAGACCGCAGTTTTGCCTCTACGTTGAGATCATCAACACCCTTCTTGAGTTTGTCATCAATTCGCTTATCAATGTTGATATCAATTCGGCTGAGGAAGAAACTTGCTACTGACGCAATTTTGCTAATATCTTCGCCTGATTCTGCCCGCTTTTCCAAGCCGCGAATATAAGCCCAGGCTGTCTCTACGTAGCTATTAACGGAAAACAGCAAAGTAACGTTAACATTAATTCCTTCGCTGATCACCTGTTCTACTGCTGGCAAGCCCTTGGTTGTACCAGGAATTTTGATCATCACATTTTCCCGACCAATTTCTTGGTAATAGCGTCGGGCTTCTTCAATCGTTGCTTCAGTATCATGGGCGATCGTTGGCGGCACTTCAATACTGACATAACCATCAAGCGCATTTGATGATTCATACACAGGGCGTAAGATATCACAGGCATCGCGGATATCTTCAAAAATTAGCGACTCATAAACTTTATAAATCGGTAATCCTGCTCTGACTCCGGCTTCAATATCAGCATCGTAGATCGCGTTACCCATCATCGCTTTTTCAAAAATAGCCGGGTTAGTGGTGATTCCACAAATACCGCCATTTTCAACTAAAGCTTTGAGTTCACCCGACTGAATAATGTCACGAGTCAAATTATCCATCCAGATACTTTGACCATATTCTTTAATTTCGATTAAATGATTGTTTGGCTTGGTTGCTTGGTCTGTCATTGTTTTATTCCTATCAATTATTGCTTTAACTCTCTTGCTAGGGAAAAACATAGTAATGTGTGTTTATCTTCTGACTTTTCCCCTGATCCCTAACCCCTGTTATTGAGGCACGCGTGATCGCTCCATCATGTTTTCACTTTGTTCTTTTGCCTGTTTCTGAATAAAAGACTCCACTAGAGCCACATCGTCTTTGCTACCAATAATCAACGGTGTGCGCTGGTGCAGTTTTTCTGGTACTACGTCCAAAATTTCCTGGTTTCCTGTACTTGCTCTTCCTCCTGCTTGCTCAATCAAAAAGGCTAAAGGTGCAGATTCATAGAGCAGACGCAATTTACCTTCTGGTTGCTTTATTGTACCGGGGTACAAAAACACACCGCCTTGAACTAGAACCCGATGAATATCTCCAACCATTGCCCCACCATATCGAGCGGTATAACCTTCTGTGCGGTGGACATAGCGGATATATTCCCGAAATGAATCGTCCCACTGCCAAAAGTTGCCTTCATTGACACTATAAACTGGGCCATGGTTAGGAATCTGTATATTTTCATCCGAAAGGATAAACTCTCCTAAGCTGGGGTCAAGAGTGAAAGAGTGAACTCCTTTACCGATGGAATACACCAGCATCGTGCTGGGGCCATAAAGAATATAACCAGCTGCAATTTGTTTACGCCCACTTTGCAACAAATCACTTGCTGTGCCATCCACATCCTCACCTTCCTGCTGGCGAATAGCAAAAATCGAACCCAAACTTAGATTATTATCGGTGTTAGAAGAGCCATCAATCGGGTCATATAACAGTGTATAGCGACCAATTGGACAGTTTTCGGGAATGTAGTAGGGCTTTTCCATTTCCTCAGAAGCCAAGCGGCAAACAAGACCACTTTGCTTGAATACCGAGATAAAAACATCATTGGCGTAGACATCCATCTTTTTAACGGATTCTCCCTGCACATTGATGTCTCCAGTAAATCCCAAAACACCTTCCATTAATCCAGCACGGCTAAGGCGACGAGCGATAATCTTGCCAGCGAGGGCGATACGGTTCATTAAGGCACTGAGATCCTGCGCCTCTGCTGAGAAGTTCTGAAGTTGCTGTAAAACGTGACGAGATAGAGTCGTACAATCACGATCTAAGCCGTATTCTTGAGCGTCTGTTTGTTGAGCGTCAACCATTGTTTTCGTCCTCCCTATCGAGTGGGGCGCTGATAACGGTTACTTATGTGCGCGTAGCATATGCTAATTGCATTGGTAACGCCCGATTCTGCTTCTATCTTAGAGAGGGAATTTCCGAGTGAAATCTGACTTTAGGTGAACTACCTACACCATCCCGCACGTGTTGGTGTGTACTTCCTGCTAAATTGGGAGAATTGCCGCCAACTTACTTGGAAGAATCATCCTTAGACTTACATATTACCTCTAAGGGCAGAAGCGATCGTTCCAACCGCTAAAATTCGCATTTTTGTAAGCCGGATAGATAGTAGCATTTTCGTCTCTATCTTGCTGTGTTAAATATTTTGGACAATCCCAAAAATACTTTTGAAAACTCGTTTTTTTTGATTTAATGGGCGTAAATCGAGCAAGTTTTAATAGTAGCAAACAGCGCGTTCGTTCGGAGTTGGAGGCTGAAGCCTCCGCGCAGCGTGTAGACGCAAATTTATCATTACTCACATGGTTTTAACTGTAGCGCTCGTTGTAACTCTGCTAGTTCGTCACGATGGGCGATAACAGTGATTTTGCTGTGTGACTGTGATTCGCTTTTTGTAGCTTCCATCTTCAACGACACCTGCTCTTTACGCCCCGCTTTTTTCCAGTAAAAAACACCCGCAGCAGGTGACAGCAACACTAGCAATAAAAAAATCTTACTTAGGCTAGGAAAAAGAAATGACAAAACCAGGGCTAAACAAAGAGTGCCAATAGCTGCAAGCAGCGTCAGAAAAATCGCCAGAAAAACACTTGGTTGCACAATTCCCTCAAATGTAACCAAGTTATGCTCCGCGTCTACCTTCGTTACTTTATAAGAACGCTCTTGTAAATACTGCTGCAATTGAACTACTAAAGAAGCTTCTGGTTGCTCAGATGTCAATTTAACTTCTTGCGTTCGATCTTTAACCGATGCACGGATGAAGAAAAACAGCCCTACTAGCATCAATAATGTTAGCAGTAAGGTAGACGGGATAATAAAACTATTCATAATCAGTTCTTAACTAATCTACTTTTTTATTATTAGTTATTTCTTACTTAATCCTCCAATCATATATTCCTGCCACAAACGAGCTAAATTTTCAGCCTGGACTTGCCACTCTGGGTTAATCTGATACATTCGCCGGGGACGGCCGCGTCCTTGGACTTTTTGCCAGTAACTGGTAATAGCGTTTTTGTCTTCCAGAAATTTGAGCGCGCTATAAAGGACGGTGTCAGAAAGCCGATAAAGTGGGTGTTCACTCTCTAGTCGTTCAATCAACTGAGTTCCGTAAGATTCTCCCTGTAACAGAACTGATAGAACGTAACATACTGCCATCTCCTGGCTTAAATATGTTGGGGGAGGATTTTGAAAAAAGTGATAAATATCATCAAGTTTCATAAATATATTTTGGAGCTTGGCAGTAATGAGAATTTTTGGTGTAACGGTGTACTTACGACTTTTGACAACATGATAATAATAATTTTGATATTTGGTATTAGATAAAAGATAGAGTCATTTTAGTAAATAGTATCTAAAGAATCATAAGTTATCTAAAATTAAAATTTAGATTCACATAACTTATAATTTATCTGTAGTTTCAGATACTATTTTCAATAATTACTTGCCATGGTTTCGGGCAGTAGTGAGTTGAGGTAACTGATTTTTGCGAAATAGCTAGTAAATGCCTGACATTTTTTTGACAAAGAGCAATGTCTGATGACAAACCGCTACTCGTCTACGTGCAAGCTTACAACCCAAAAGCCGTATAGCGTGTAGTCCTAAAATAAACAGCTACTTTCAATAAATCATTACAATCAATCTGGGGTGTAGCCGACTCAGATATCAAGGCTACCCAATCTTAAAACTTTCCCATACTACGTTAGGAAGTATCGAAACCTTAATAACGCTTGACGAGTTTGTTACAAGACAGGGACACTAAAAGAGTTACTTCAAAGGGTGTAGTTCGCCTCACCATAGCCACCCAGATTAGGGATAAATATGTTAGAAAGGCCCGAGTCCAAATCAACTTCAACTATCCAGGAAATTGCCCAGACGTTTCGGCTTACAGGTTGGGCTAGCTTCTGGGCGCAGTTAGTTCTGGGCGTAGTTGCTGCTGTGATTTTGGGGTTTGCTAGCCTTAGTCGTGACGTTTCTACTGGTCAAAAGAGTGTAGGAACTGGGCTAGGGATATTTTTTGCGGTTATTGCTGTAATTGCCCTGGGAGCAAGCATATTTTGGGCTTTCCGTTACATCAGGATTTCTAAACAACTCCAATCATCTAATCCTAATAATCGTCCACGTAAGGCAGATACGATTCAACTGTTGCGCTTGGGATTGAGCATCAATTTGGTAGGACTACTGGTCGGTCTTATCGGCGCACAAGCGATTGTGGGCGCTCTTGTAGCAAAATCGTTGACTTTACCGCAAGCTGGTGTGGGGGTTTACCAAGTTGATCCTAGCCGGATTATTCGACCTCTAGATATTTTTGTAGTGCAGGCAAACACAAATACGGTTGCGGCTCACTTTGCAGGTCTAATCGGTTCCCTATGGCTGCTCAATCGTGTAAATCGGCAGTAAAAGAAGGGGTTAGGAGTTGGGGAAATACAAATTTAGGCTTAAAAGAGGATATATTCTGGTGTATTGATGTAGTGGTAAGAAAATACTAGCTAAAAAGCTGGCAAAAATCTGTGCTGGATATTAAGCAAATTAGAGAGACTCCCCAAATCGTTCAAGAGCGGTTGAATAGTCGTAGTGACTACGACATTCAGCCGCTAATGCAGCTAGATCAGCAAATACGGGAATTGGAAGGGATGCGATCGCAACTTCAAGCCCGTAGTAACGAAATTGGTAAATTAGTCGGGCAAAAAATCAAAGCTGGGCTCAATCCCCAACAGCCAGAAATTCACAGCCTGCGAGAAGAAGGCAATCAAATTAAAACTCAGCTAAGTGAACTGGAACCCCAGGAAAAAGATCTGAAAGCTCAGTTAGAAACGCTACTGTTAGCACTTCCCAACTTGCCCAGTGCATCCACCCCTATTGGTGAAAGTGAAACAGAAAATGTCGAAGTTAATCGTTGGGGTGACGAGTATATTCCCCAAAATCCCGACATTCTCCCGCATTGGGAAATTGGCGAAAGTTTAGGCATTCTTAATTTCGAGCGTTCTGTGAAAGTTGCCCAAAGCCGCTTTGTGACTTTAATCGGAGCTGGTGCTGCTCTCGAACGGGCATTGATTCAATTCATGCTTGATCGCCAAATAGCAGCTGGGTATGTGGAAGTTATGCCGCCAATTTTAATTAATACCCAGTCTCTTACAGCGACAGGTCAACTGCCCAAGTTTGCTGAAGAAAGCTTCAAATGCGCTGATGATGATTTGTGGCTTGCTCCCACTGCTGAAGTTCCGGTCACTAATCTTTACCGAAATGAAATTATAGCGGCAGAAGAACTACCGATTTATCACTGTGCCTATACTCCTTGTTTCCGCCGTGAAGCTGGTAGCTATGGACGAGATACACGGGGTTTGATTCGCCTGCATCAATTCAACAAAATTGAACTGGTGAAATTTGTCCACCCCAGCACTTCAGAACAAGAGCATCAACAGCTAGTGCAGAATGCTGAAGCAATTTTGCAAGCGTTACAGCTGCCTTATCGAGTAATAGAATTATGCACTGGTGATTTAGGTTTTTCTAGTGCCAAAACTTATGATTTAGAGGTTTGGCTACCTTCAGCTGGGACATATCGAGAGATTTCCAGTTGTTCTAATTTCATGGATTTTCAAGCGCGGCGGGGTAGTATTCGCTTTAAAGAAGCTGGCAAGAAGGGAACACAGTTTGTCCATACGCTCAATGGTTCTGGCTTGGCAGTAGGACGCACAATGGCGGCAATTTTGGAGAATTATCAACAACCAAATGGTACAGTACGGGTTCCCCAAGCGCTGCAATCTTACCTGAAGCGAGATGTACTCACGAATGGGGCATCGTAGAATTAAATAATGTTGAATTAGATTAAGTTTTTCTATGTCAGTTTTGGCAGCGATCGCAGTTTTAGCTTTATTGATTGTGGTACATGAACTGGGACACTTTGTTGCTGCCCGGTCTCAAGGTATCCACGTAAATCGTTTCTCTGTTGGCTTTGGTCCCGCTTTGTTTAAATATCAAGGGCCAGAAACAGAATATGCTGTGCGAGCAATCCCTTTAGGTGGGTATGTCGGCTTTCCTGACGATGACCCTGACAGCAAGATTCCTGATAATGACCCAAATTTGCTGCGTAACCGCCCCGTTCTCGATCGCGCGATCGTTATCAGTGCTGGAGTAATAGCAAATTTAATCTTTGCCTACTTTCTCTTAGTCGGGCAGATAGTAACTGTAGGTGTGCCAGAATTTAACTACCAACCTGGTGTTTTAGTACCCAAAGTAGTTACAGAACAAACTTCTGTTGCCGCTAAAGCTGGTCTCAAATCAGGCGATATCGTTTTGGCAGTGGATGGCAAAGAACTAGGTGCAACTGAAGCATCCTTGCAAACTTTAAAGCAAATTATTCAAGATCATCCCAACCAGACACTACCACTAACAATTCAGCGTGGCGATCAAACATTGTCTCTAAGGGTCAAGCCAGAGCCGGGAGCCGATGGCAACGGTCGGATTGGTGTCCAGCTAGCTCCTCATGGTAATGTAGTGCGTCACCGCACCACCAACTTAGTAGAAGCTTTAAGCAAAGGGGCAGTAGAATTCCAGCGAATTGTAGTTCTCACGGTTGACGGTTTCGGGAAGTTAGTTAGCAACTTCGGCCAAACTGCTTCACAATTAGCAGGACCTGTGAAAATTGTCGAAATTGGGGCTAACATCGCTCAGTCAGATGCCGGAAGTCTGTTTCAATTTGCTGCCTTGATTAGCATTAACCTGGCAATTATCAACATTTTGCCTCTACCAGCATTAGATGGTGGTCAGCTAGCGTTTCTGCTAATTGAAGGATTGCGAGGAAAACCACTTCCTAGCCGTATTCAAGATGGTGTAATGCAAACCGGACTGATGGTATTGTTGGGTTTGGGGATTTTCTTGATTGTGCGCGATACTGCAAACTTGGCGTGGGTGCAAAATTTGTTCCAGTGAGCATTACTCGGAAATGGTCAGCTAAAAGACAACGGGCGCTGGAGATTTTAGTTCGCCTCAAGCAACTTTATCCAGTTGCTCCTTGTACGCTTAGATATGAAACCCCCGTACAGTTGTTAGTAGCAACAATTCTCTCGGCTCAATGTACTGACGAGCGGGTTAATCAAGTTACTCCGGCGTTATTTCACTCTTTTCCTGATGCAGCTGCTCTAGCAAATGTAGATTTAGCAGAATTAGCAACTTTGGTACGTTCTACTGGGTTTTATCGCAATAAAGCGAAGAATATTCAAGCTGCTTGCCAAATGATTGTCAGCCAATTTGATGGTCAAGTGCCTGCGCGGATGGAACAATTGTTGCAACTGCCAGGAGTAGCGCGTAAAACTGCTAATGTAGTTCTTGCCCATGCTTACGGAATTAACGCTGGAGTAACGGTAGATACTCATGTCAAGCGCCTTAGCTACCGTTTGGGATTAACTGAGCATACAGACCCAATGCGGATTGAGCAAGATTTGATGCGGTTATTGCCGTCGCAGGATTGGGAAAATTGGTCAATTCGGCTTATTTATCACGGTAGAGCAATCTGTAAAGCACGTAATCCGGCTTGCTCTGCTTGTGTACTAAGTGATTTATGTCCCTCTGCTAACCCGATGCAGACGAATCAGGTAACTGATATTCCTGCCAGTGTTACCACGTAATCGTGTTTAATAGTGGACAATTGACAATTGACAATTGACAATTGTCACGATCTCGGGTTTAAATCCCCATCCTCAAACCTCACGAATAAATGTCAACTGTCAACTGTCAACTGTCAACTTTTTAATAGTTTGTCCTGGCACTATTCGATAGAATAGACAACACTGTCTTTATTGGAAACAATTTTAAGGAATTATGGCTAAAAAAAGCATGATTGAACGCGAGAAAAAGCGTGAAGAGATTGTGGCGAAATATGCCGACAAGCGGCAAGCTTTGTTAGAACAGTTTGATAATGCCACTTCTCAACGCGAGAAGTTGGAGTTACATCGACAAATTCAACGGCTACCCCGTAGCAGCGCCCGTACTCGCCTGCGGAATCGTTGCTGGGTTACTGGTCGTTCTAGAGGTGTCTACAAGGATTTTGGGCTTTCTCGCCATGTGTTCCGCGAATGGGCGCATGAAGGTCTTTTACCCGGTGTGGTGAAATCTAGCTGGTAGTTTAGTTAAGCTATCAGTCATTAGCTATCAGCTTTGAGTGGTTAGTTTAATGGCAAAAGATAATGATTAGTAGTAATGATTATTCTCAGCTGACTGCTGACTGCTAATAGCTATTGACCACAGCAGCGATCAATTCCCAGACTATCTAAGAGTAGATCGCTGACTGCATTGGCGATCGCAAATTCACCATAAAAACTTTTTGAAAAATCAAATGCCTGCATCTCTGTCACAATTGCAATGACAAGAGAACCAAGGTCATTTTCCCCTTCCATGCGTTGGCGGACAAAAATTTGGGCAGCGCGGCGAGCAATTTGCTGGTTAACTGGCTCAGGGAGGAATTCTTCATCAAGCCACCGTTGCAAAACATTAGTTAACCATTCACCTTCTTGCTGGGCATTGTGAGCAGAAGGTAAAGTAATCGGTGGAATCGGATCAGCCATTTTGACTAGGGATTAGGGACTAAAGCAAATTGCGGTGTAACCGTGCTGACTGCAATCTTGCTATGCAAATCTGGCGTATTAGGCAAAGAGATGTCATTTTCTGCTCTACTACTCTTAAGTCAACTTCGGACACTAAGGAGTGCAGAGGAATTGTTTACTACTCAGCGAAGCCCGCCGCAAGCTCTCGGATGGAACATCAGAGAGAACGGCGGCTACTCACGTTAAGTAACACTCCTGCCTAAACTTGAATCGTTCTTTATTCAGTATTATTAGCTTTTAATTGTATAGTTTCTGGTAATAGAAAAGTGGTATAGATTTGTGTACTTAAATTTAGGAACACCTGCTATAGCTCAACTTGATTATTGATTCATGAAATTTGATATTTCCGCGATCATTGAGGGTTACGCTCAGGGTTATTTTTTGATGGCTGATGAAACGAATACCTTGGGATGGTATGCCAGCCGCGATCGCACTCTGATACCTTTAGACAAACAATTTCGTTACCCCAAATCACTGCGGCGTGTCCTTAACTCTGAACGTTTTACAGTTGCGATTAACCGCGACTTCAAAGCTGTAGTTGCTGGCTGTGCTGATCGCGAAACAACTTGGATTTCCCAAGATTTACAACAGATTTACTGGGAACTATACCAGTGTGGCTGGGCTTATAGTTTTGAGACTTGGCAAGGCGAAGAACTTGCTGGCGGAATTTTAGGGCTTGTAATTGGAGGAGCATTCATTGGGGAATCAATGTTTTACCGCATTCCTGAAGGCTCGAAAGTAGCGCTTGTAAAGTTAGTAGAAAGATTGCGATCGCATTCCTTTGTTTTCTTTGATGCACAAATGATGAATCCCCACCTAGAGCGATTTGGAGCTTATACAGTTAACGAGAAACAGTATCAAGCTTTGCTCAACCAAGCTTTACAGCGTCGGTGCTTTCTTGAATAATCTGTAGATATTTAACAAGCCTCGCTTTGAAGAGTGAGTAGTGAGCAGTGAAATAAAATATTTTTTATACTACTTACTCATTACTGCTTTGCTTTTAATGTCTACTTACTAATTACTTATTGACTTTTTTTCTACCCACTGCCCCGACACAGTTTAGTCATCACCTGCGTTTAATGGCTGCTTTTTTACCTAATGCTACGGTAGCAGCTACTAGGGTTGCAGTCCCAATTGTAAATGGAGCGATCGCCTCGCCTAAAAATAACGCCGATGCCAAAATTGTCAAAAATGGTTGCAAAAGTTGGATTTGACTAACTCGTGCTACACCCCCGATTGCTAGCCCCTGATACCAAGCAAAAAAGGCAAAAAACTGGCTAATAACACTGACATAACCGAAGCCTAACCAAGCAGACGGTGAAGCAACCAATCCATGCTCTAACACTGCCACAATCACGGGTAAAGCTACGATGGGAGCTGCTAATACCAAAGCCCAACTAATCACCTGCCATCCTCCCATTACCTGTGTCAAACGTCCACCTTCGGCGTAGCCAATCGCAGCAGCTACACTAGCACCAATTAAAGCAAGATCAGCAACTTGGGGCTGACCTGCACCCGAAATTACCGCAAAAGCAATCACAGTAAAGCTACCAGTGATACTGGCAATCCAGAAACCTCGTGATGGGCGATCGCCCGCCCGAATTGTTCCCGCGATCGCCGTTGCCAATGGCAAAATACCCGTAACGACCGCACCGTGAGAAGCTGGTAACTGTTGCATCGCCCAAGCAGACAACAGGGGAAATCCGAGAATTACTCCAAAGGCAACGATTAATAAGCTTTTTAGTTGTCTTCGATCAGGTCGCTTTTGTTTAGTAATCCTTAAAAGTGCTGCCGCTAATATAGCTGCAACTAAGGCACGTCCTAGCCCAACGAATACCGGATCAAGGTCAACTACAGCCGCCCGTGTTGCTGGCAAAGTTAGGCTGAAGCCAAGTACACCAAAAAAACCGTATGCTAATCCTATTTCTGGGTTAATTGAGTTAGGAATCCGCTGCAAAATTCCTCGCTATTGTTACTTTAGTACCCAAAATCTGAATCGAGTCTCCAACTTGAATAGTTTTGCTAGCCTCTGATTCAGGCACTCGTGTGTTGACAGCTAGCTTGAAAAAATGATTGAAGCGAGAGCCTGCCCAAGATGGTAAACTGGCTCGGCGTTTTGCTACGAATATCTTTTGAAAATTTGGATATACTGCTGCACTAAAAGGCTCCCGTGTCGGTACAACACAACGTTGACAGGGATTGATCCCTTCAAATAAGACATTGCCTACTTGAAATTGCACAACTGAATCTGCATCGTCGAACAACTGATCTTCCCAGAATGCTGGTACTCCGCCAATCTCAAGGTTAGTTCTCAAGCGGATTCGCATTTCGTCTAAGCTAATTTCAGGAAACCAGGAAGCGATCGCTTCCAAGGTTGCTGTGCTAATTACAGTAGGCCCAGGCGCATTGGTATCATCGGGGAAACCCGTTAACGAGTTTTGGAGTTGGACGGGGAAGCCGAAATAGTTACTTAACCAAGCTGTAATCACACTTCGTTGATCTAGATGAAATTCATATTTTTGCTCTGTGTTTTGGACTTGAAAGGAGACGATCTGGGCATCGGTATCAAAGGATGAGCGCAGTAAGTGAATTTTAGAATTGCGTTTGCCATTAACGAAATTACCTTTTTGATCAAAAATGGCAAATTCGCGATCGTGGTTAATAGCGCCACTTTTGAGAATTGTTGCTTGGGTAATTGCAATGCCATCTAGTGACTTAATCGGATAAATGTAAATACCTGCAAGATAAGCTATTTTTTAATTTTCTAGTTAATGGTCGGGTAGGCGATCGCGGCAAAGTCATTTGATTTGCATAAAAAATTACTATTGCTGATTAGATAAGGCTTTCAAGTATTGTTTTACTGTAGTAAACAGACCTATTTCCAATGCCTCAGTCACCAATGCGTGACCGATAGAAACCTCAAGGATGCCTGGGATTGAACAGAACTTGCCCAGGTTTTGGAGATTTAGATCATGTCCAGCATTTACCCCCAATCCGATTTCTTGAGCTTTTTGAGTTGCAAGAGCATACTGGTAAAAGACAGATTCCATATCACCCATACGAAACGCTCTTGCATAAGGTTCTGTATATAATTCAATTCGATCTGCCCCTATCGCTTTAGCACGTTCAATTTGAGCTAAGTTACAGTCCATAAAGAGACTGACTCGAACTCCTAAATTTTTTAATTCTTGAATTATTGGCATTAGGCGATCGCCATCTTCCGTGAGATTCCAGCCACGATCTGATGTAAATGCATCAGGCGAATCGGGTACGAGAGTGCATTGAGTCGGTTTTACCTTGCGGATCATGTCCATAAATTCAGGCAATGGGTTGCCTTCTATGTTGAATTCCACCGTCAGTATTTCTGCTAGTGCATAAACATCTAAGGGCTTGATGTGTCGCTGATCTGGACGTGGATGGACGGTGATATATGTACGCCAGCTTTGATACAGGTATTTGCTGCGTCAATAACACTCGGTATTTCTAAATTTCGAGAATTTCTGAGTAGAGCAACCTTATTCAAGTTAACGCTGAGATTAGTCATTAATTTCACCTTTCATCAAGAATGCGTAACGAAAAACTCACACCATTTCAAGCTATCTCCGCTACAACCATTAAGGAACTTGGATTAGTTTTCTCTTTTGGTGGTGTAATTCCATGCGTAGCTAGGTGGTTCAATCCCCAACTGTAAACGCGGATCGTTAACTGGTGCAGCCGCCGTAAAATGTAGGGGAATCTCACCTGCCCAGATTGGCAATTCATAATCTGCCTCATCGTCAGTAGGCGGGCCAGTACGCACCTTTGCTGAAGCCTCTACAAGTGGCAAAGATAGTAAGTAGATGTGCAGAATAAATTACTCACTTAAGAGTTAAAATTTGTCAAAATAGAATTGTAGCGATTATGTACCTATAACCATGCAGTTCATGCGGGAGTTGAATCCTGAAACGCTGCGATT
>JAESFL010000310.1_pt1 | contig 40134 bp, 37 predicted proteins | sample 9269401 | NCBI WGS metagenome assembly JAESFL01 (sample SAMN14506025, study PRJNA617098) | algae metagenome | isolation source: Gloeocapsa sp. UFS-A4-WI-NPMV-4B04 and co-occurring heterotrophs from desert... | place: USA: Utah | collected 2006-10-01 | reverse complement strand
TGGGGCCGCATTCCGGCCCTGCGCGTCATCCAGGGGCTGGCGACCCTCCTCCACGCGGCCTTCATCTTCTTCGCCTGCTTCGCCTTCTCGGATGCCTCGCCCTACGACCTCGTGGCGATCCCGACGATCGTGCTGTGGCTGGCGCTCGGCATCCGCCTGCACCGGGGGGCGGTGCCCCTCGTGCTCCTGCTCCTCGTCTACCTCACGGGGATCGGGATCGCGTTGCTGCCCTACCTCAACGAGCCCCTCTCGGTGACGTGGACGGTGCAGCTCGCCTACCTGATCGTGACCTGCCTCTTCTTCGCGATGCTCTATGCCGACGACACGCGGGCGCGCATCGAGGTCGCGCTCAAGGCCTATACGGCGAGTTGCGTGCTCTCGGCGGCGCTGGGCATCGTCGGCTACCTGCAACTCCTCGGCATCGAGGACCTGTTCTACAAGTACGGCCGGGCCTCGGGCACCTTCCAGGACCCGAACGTGTTCGGCTCCTTCCTGACGCTGGGCGCGCTCTACCTGATCCACGGCCTCCTCTCGGGCTCGACCCGGTGGCCGCTCCTGTCGCTGGCGAGTCTCGTCGTCGTGATGGCGGGCATCTTCCTGTCGTTCTCCCGCGGCTCCTGGGGCGGCACGGTGATCGCGGTCACCGTGATGATTGGGGCGCTCTACGTGACGAGCCGCTCGCGGGCCCTGCGGCGGCGGATCGTGACCCTCGGCCTCGTCACCGTCGGATTCGGCGCGGTCGCCCTCGCGGGGCTCCTCTCGATCGACAGCGTCGCCCAGACCTTCCAGACCCGCGCCGCGGTCACGCAGGATTACGACGAGGGCGAGACCGGCCGCTTCGGCAACCAGATCCGCGGCATGGGGATGATGCTGGAGGAGCCGCTCGGGCTTGGCCCGCTGCGCTGGCGCCAGATTTTCAACCTGGAGCCGCATAACTCCTACATCGGCAGCTTCGCCAACGGCGGCTGGCTCGCGGGCGCCACCTTCATCGCCCTGGTGGCGGCCACTTGCTTCGTCGGCTTCCGGCTGATGCTGCGCCCCTCGCCCTACCGGGCCTATGCACAGATCGTGTTCCCGGCGCTGCTGATGTTCTTCGTCCAGGCGATGCAGATCGACGTGGAAAAGTGGCGGCACGTCTACATGATGCTCGGAATGGTCTGGGCATTGGAGGCAGCCCGTCTGCGCGGGGCGAATCCACCCTTGACCCTCCCCCTCCCGCGGCGCATCGAAGGACATCCGAGCGTTGCATCACGGGCCGGGACGGGCGGGGCTATGATCGGAGGCGGATACGCGGCGTTCGGAACGAAGGTGACACCGTGACCACGGGATCGGCGAGCGAGGCCGAGCGCCTCGCAGCCCTGCACGCCCTGCGCATCCTGGACAGTGATCCGGAGGCGCAGTTCGATGCCGTCTGCCGGACGGCGCAGCGCCTGTTCGGCGTCGCGGCCGCCTATATCTCCCTGGTCGATGCCGAGCGGCAATGGCTGAAGGCCTGCGCGGGCACCATGCCGACCCAGACGCCGCGCAAAGACTCCTTCTGCGACCGGACGATCGAGCAGGATGCGCTGCTGGTCGTGTCCGACGCCCGTCGCGACCCGCGCTTTTCCGGACTCGGGATCGTCACCGGCCCGCCCCACATCGTGTTCTACGCCGGCGCCCCGCTGACCCTGCGGCCGGGTGTGCGGCTCGGCTCCCTCTGCCTCGTCGATCCGCAACCGCGAGCCTTCACGCCCGACGACGAGGCGGCCCTGCGCGACCTCGCCGAGATCGTGACGGACCAGTTGCGGCTGCGGCGCGACAACCTCGCCTTCGCCACCGAGCGGGCGCTGCGCCAGATCCACGAAAGCACCATCCGCGCCCAGGGCGCGGAGATCGAGCGGCGGGCGAGCGCCAACTCCCTCCTCACCATGGCCGAGCAGATCGCCCAGGTCGGCCACTGGCGCATCAACTTCGCCAGCGGCCACCCGATCTACTCGGAAAGCCTCCTGCGCATTGCCGGCCTCGACCCGGCGGCCCCCGCGAGTCGGCATCCCGGGCTCGCCCAGTTGTGCCATCCCGCCGATCGCGGACGCGTGGAGGCCGTCATCGCCGCGGCGATCACGGGCTGCCAGGATTTCGAGTTCGAAGCGCGGTTCGCGCGGCCCGACGGAACGGTCCGCGACGTGATGGTGCGGGGCACCTGCAAGACCGACGAGGCGGGCCGGACGATCGGGCTGTTCGGCATCCTGATGGATGTGACCGACCGGGTGCAGATCCAGGCGGAGATGCGCCGCAGCGAGTTGCGCTACCGCAGCCTCGCCGACGCCCTCCCGCTCCTGGTTTGGACCGTCGATCCGGACAGCGGCGAGGCGACCTACGCCAACACGCGCTTTGAGGAATATTACGGACCGATCGGCGCGGCGCGGGAGCAGCGGCTGTCCCGCAACCATCCCGACGACGCCGCGGCCATGGAGGCGGCGTGGCAGACGGCCCAAGCCAGCGGCCAGGGTTACGACGGGCAGTGGCGCCTGAAGGCACGGGACGGCTCCTACCGCTGGCACAAGCTGTCGGTGACCCCGATTCGCAACGCGGCCGAGCCGGCCAAGGTGGCCGAGTGGATCGGCACCGCCCTCGACATCGACGAGATCGTCTCCGCGCGGCTCGCCGTGGAGGATACGAGCCGCCTGCTCGGCATCGCCCTCGAAGGCGCGGAAGCCGGAACCTTCGACTGGAACCTGCGCACCGGCATCACCGTGCTCTCGCCGGAGAGCGTGCGCCTCTACGGCCTGCCGGAAACCGGCGGACCGCGCGCCCTGGCACCGACGGAATGGACCGCGACCATCCACCCCGACGACGTCGTCGAGGCCTGGAACCGGATCCACCACGCCGTCGATAGCCAGAGCCGCTTCATCGCCGAATATCGGGTGGGTGGGCGCTGGCTCTATACCTCCGGCCGCACGCTCTACGACGGTGACGGCCGGCCCTACCGGATGCTCGGGCTGCATCTCGACATCACCGAGCGCAAGGCGGCCGAGGCGGCCCTGCGCGCGGCCACCGCCGAAGCCCGCGCCGCCACGGTGGAGGCCGAGCGGGCGAGCGCGGCCAAGAGCGAGTTCCTCGCGGCCATGAGCCACGAGATCCGCACGCCGCTCAACGGCATCCTCGGCTATGCCGACCTGCTGCTCGACCGGCCCGGCCGGGATGCAGAGGATCAGCGCCGTCTGGAACTGATCCGCGTGTCGGGCGAAGCCTTGCTCACCGTGGTCAACGACGTTCTCGACGTCTCCAAGATCGAGGCCGGCCAGCTCGAACTCGATCCGCTTCCCTTCGGTCTCGCCAAGCTGATCGACGACACCGTCGCGATCATGCGCGGCAGCGCCCTCAAGAGCGCGCTCACCGTCGAGGCGCGGATCGACCCCAACCTGCCCGCGAGCGTGATCGGCGACGCGAACCGCCTGCGGCAGGTGCTGTTCAACCTGCTCAACAACGCGGTCAAGTTCACGCCGGCGGGCTCGGTCACGCTCAGCGTCCGCTACGAGGGCGCCGTCCGCGGCGCCGACGGCCTTCCCCTGGAAGCCCTGCGCTTCGAGATCAGCGATACCGGCATCGGCATCGCGCCCTCGCAGCGACACCGGCTGTTCAAACCCTTCAGCCAGGTCGACGGCTCGATCAGCCGGCGCTTCGGCGGGTCGGGGCTCGGCCTCGCGATCTGCCACCGCCTCGTCACCATGATGGGGGGCGAGATCGGGGTCGAGAGCCTGGAGGGCGTCGGCTCGACGTTCTGGTTCACCCTGGCCCTGCCGCGCGGCGCCGCGCCACCCGTGGCCGAGGCCTCCATCCTGACCCGCCGCCCGGATGCGGCGGAAGGCGTCCGTCTGCTGCTCGTGGAAGATGTCCCGATCAACCAGACGCTGGCTCGCGCCGTGCTGGAGGCGGAGGGCTATCGCGTCGATGTGGCGGGCGACGGGCACGCGGCGCTCGCGGCCGTCGAGGCGGCCTACGGCCCGGACGGCGGCGCCGCCCCCTACGCCGTCGTGCTGATGGACGTGCAGATGCCGGGGATGGACGGCCTGACCGCCACCCGCCGGATCCGAGCCATGGCGGGCCCCGCCGCCCGCCTGCCGATCGTGGCGATGACGGCGAACGTCCTCGACGGACAGATCCACGACCTGATCGCGGCGGGCATGGACGACCATATCGGCAAGCCCTTCAAGCGCGCCCAGCTCCGCGCCGTGATCGAGCGCTGGCGGCCCGTCGGCGCGGAGCGGGTGCGCGAAGAGGCGGCGGTCACCGCGGCGCCCCGGCAGGACGACAGGCCTTCCCCCTTCCGCCCTCAGCCCGTGCTCGGCGCCGGCGAGCCCGGTGAGGGTCCCGTGCTCGATCGGGCTGCCTTCGCCGCCGTGCAGGATACGATGGGCCGCGAGCGCGTGCTGTCACTCCTCTCGCTGCTCGAGCTCGATCTCGAACTGCGCTTCCTCCCGGAGGGCGTCGAGCCGAACCGGATCGATTTCGACCGGGAGCAGCTCGCCTACGACGCCCACGCCATGGTCGCCGCAGCGGGCGCCCTCGGCTTTGTCGCCCTGTCCGATCTGTGCCGCGAGATCGAGGCGGCCTGCCGGGACGGCGGCGACCTGCCCGGCCTGATCCACCGCCTCGCGACGCTGCGGATGGATACGCTCGGCGCGATCCGAGCGCTGCGGGCGGCGTGAGGGAGCAACAAGGATCTTCCGCGTCTTGAGATCGCCGCTCCGCCGCGCCACCTGACAGCCCGTCCCGCTTCCCCCTCGAAGCCCGCCGCCAGAGCCCGCCTTGCCGCCTCTCTTCGACTACGCCGCGCAAGCGGGTTCCGCGATCAAGGCCTTCGCGGAAGCCTCCAGCGATCTGCTGATCCAGCCGACGCTGCGCCTCGGCGTCACCGGTCTCGCCCGCTCGGGCAAGACGGTGTTCACCACCGCCTTGATCCACCATCTCGTGGAGGGCCACGCGCTGCCCGCCTTCGAGCCGGCGCAAGCCGGGCGCCTGCGCCGGGCGCGGCTCGTACCGCAGCCCGACGACGACGTGCCGCGCTTTCCCTTCGAGGAGAATTTCTCGGCGCTGACCGAGACGCGGCGCTGGCCGGGCTCGACCGACCGGATCAGCCAATTCCGCCTCGCCATCGAGTACGAACGCGCGGGCGGCTGGCGCAGCGGCCCGGCGACGCTGATGCTCGACGTGGTGGACTATCCGGGCGAGTGGCTGCTCGATCTGGCGCTGGTCGATCAGAGTTACGTGGCATGGTCGCGCGCCACCATCGCCGGCACCCGCCGGGCGGGCCGGGCCGAGATCGCCGCGCCCTGGCTCGCGCTGATGCGGGACCTCGATCCCACTGCTCCCCTCGACGAGGTGCTGGCCGAGCGCGCCGCCAACGCCTTCAAAGCCTATCTCGCCGCGCTGCGCGCCGGTGCGGAATCGGTAGCCACCACGCCGCCGGGGCGCTTCCTGATGCCGGGCGACCTCGCCGGCTCGCCGATGCTGACCTTCGCCCCCCTCGACCGCCTGGAGGAGACACAAGTTCCCGGCAGCCTCGGCGCGCTGATGGAGCGGCGGTTCGAGGCCTACAAGAGCAAGGTGGTGGAGCCGTTCTTCCGCGAGCATTTCCAGCGGGTCGACCGGCAGATCGTCCTGGTCGACGTGCTCTCGGCGGTTGATTCCGGCCCGGCGGCTCTGGCCGAGCTGGAGGAGGCGCTCGACGCCGTGCTGCTCGCCTTCCGGATCGGCCGCAACAGCCTGCTCTCGCGCTTCTTCGCGCCGCGGGCCGACCGGATCATGTTCGCCGCCACCAAGGCCGATCATCTCCACCAGTCGAGCCACGACCGGCTGGACGCGCTGCTGCGCCTCCTCGTCTCCCGCGCCATGCGCCGGACCGAGGCCGCGGGTGCGCGGGTCGGCACCGTGGCGCTGGCCTCGGTACGGGCCACCCGCGAGACCACGGTGCATGATGGCGGCGAGGTCCTGCGCGCCGTCTCCGGCACGCCGGAGGCGGGCGAGCATGTCGGCGACGAGATCTTCGACGGGCTCTGCGAGGCCGCGGTGTTTCCCGGCGAGCTGCCGGCCGACCCGCAGGCGGTGCTCGACGGGGCAGTCCCGCCAGGCTCGTTCCGCTTCCCGCGCTTCCGCCCGCCGCCGGTCAAGCCCGACGCGCTCGGGCGGCCGGGCCACCTGCCGCAGATCCGGCTCGACCGGGCCATGCAGTTCCTGATCGGGGATCGGCTGACGTGACCAACCCGCAGCGCCCGCGCGCCTTCCGCCTCCCCTCCGGAGATCAGCCCCCGCCGGAAGCGGCCACCGCCGAGGCGCCGCCCCCGCCGCGGCCGGATGTGCGCTTCGTCGAGGAGCCCTACGAGATCGTGGATGCCGCCGACGGCGTCGCGGTGCCGGTGGCGCCCAAGCGCCGGGCGCCGTGGCTGTCGATCCTGTTCAGCGCGCTCGGCGGCCTCGTCACCATCGCCGTCGGGCTCTCGGTCGAACGGTTGATCGCCGACCTGTTCGCCACGGCGCCCTGGCTCGGCTGGGTCGCGCTGGCGCTGCTGCTCGTCGCCGTGATCGCACTGACCGCCATCGTCGCCCGCGAGGCACTCGGCGTCTGGCGTGAGCGCAAGATCGAGGCTTTGCGTGAACGGGCGCTCGCCGCGCTCTCGACCCGCGACCACACCGCGGCGCAGGAGGTGGTGCAGGCGTTGCGGGGCTTCTACGCCGACCGGCCGGCACTGGCCGGCGGCGTTCGCCGCCTCGATGCGGTGGGCGACGCGATCCTCGACGTCGACGACCGGCTGGCGCTGGCCGAGGGCGAGCTGCTCGCACCCCTCGACCGACAGGCCAAGGCGGCCATCGCCCAGGCGGCAAGCCAGGTCTCAGCCGTCACCGCGCTCAGCCCGCGGGCCATCGTCGATGTCGCCTTCGTGGTCTTGTCCGCCGCCCGGCTGCTGCGCCGGATCGCGGCAATCTATGGCGGGCGGCCCGGCCTGCTCGGCTTCCTCCGGCTCGCGCGCGCGGCGTTCGCCCATCTCACCGTCACCGGCGGCATGGCCGTAGGCGAGGGCATGTTGCACCAAGTGCTCGGCCTCGGGCTTGCTGCTCGCGTCTCGGCCAAATTGGGCGAGGGCGTGCTCAACGGCCTGATGACCGCCCGCTTCGGCCTCGCGGCGCTCGCCGTGTGCCGGCCCCTCCCCTTCGTTCGCGCCACGCCGCCCACGGTCAACGATGTGGCCGGCCAGCTCTTCCGCAGTGGAGAGGACAAGCCCTAGCGGGATTCCAAAGGGATCATCCCTTTGACGGAGTTCGGAGCAGCGTCCAAAATAGAAGGCTCCCGCACCGGCCGGTGCGGGAGCCTTCGTTCTTTACGGGTGAGGCGCCGCGATCAGCAGTCGTCGCCGCCCTTCTTCTCGCCGAGCTTCTGGTCGTGACCGGCGGCGTTCATCGCGCCGACCGTACCCGGCGCGGCCGGCTGGTCGCCGCCGGCGGTGTTCTTGGCCGAGGACGTCTGATCCGAGCCCGGCTTGTTGCCGACGCCCTGACCGGCGCCGACATTGTTCATCGCACCCACGGTGCCGGGGGAAGCCGGCTGCTGGCCGCCCGCGAGGTTCTTCGAACCCGCATCGGCGCCGCTGCCGGTGCTGCTGTTGGCAGCCGTGGAGTCGCCCGGCGCCTTGGCGTTGGTGCTGCCGGTGTTGCACGGGGCGGCGAGCGCGGAACCGGCGATGAAGGCGAAAGCGGTGGCAGTAGCGATGGTCTTCGTGAGCGTCACGTTTGCGTCCCTCCGAAATTTTCCGATCGGCTTTGCCGTCCGGTCTGCCCGAGGAAAGCAATTAAGGAAATTTAAGTTCCCGATTTATCCTGCATCAAAGAATCTTTTTGGGACCGCATCTCCTTACATTCGATAGGAATCGCCCCAAGTCGCTGATGCGAAATACACTATTTTTCCGGATCCGCTCCGTTCGGGCCGGCTCGCACGGTCAAAGCGGCGCGAGGAAGCCGGCCAGCCGCATCAAGCCCTCCGGCCAGGGGCCGTGTCCGCTCGCGACGTTGATGTGGCCGGCCTCGCCCGCATCCACCAGGGCCGAGCCCCAGGCATAGGCATAGTCTTCCGCCCGCTCGTAGGTGCAGTGCGGGTCGGTGCGGCTCGCCACCAGCAGCGAGGGAAAGGGCAGCGGATCACGCGGCACCGGCGCGAAGGCGCGCACACTCTCGGGGAGATCAGCGCCTGCCTCGATGTCGGGGAAGGCGACCAGCAGGGCGCCGCGCACCACACCTGCGGGAAAGCGGGGTGCCGCCTCCACCGCCGCGACGACGCCGAGGCTGTGGGCGATGAGGATCACCGGCCGGGTCGCCGCCTCGACGGCCTCGACGACACGCTTGCGCCACGCCTCGGGATCGGGCCGGTGCCAATCGTCCTGCGCGACGATCCGCGCGGTCTTGAGCCGCGCCGCCCAGCGCGCTTGCCAGTGGTCCTCCTCGGAGCCGGCATAGCCGGGAAGGATCAGGATGTCGCAATCGGCAGTCTTCATGGAAGTCTTCTCGGATGGTCGCCCCGATCCAACGGGCGGCGGACCGCCCGGCTCCCCTGTCACGCGAGCCAGTCGGGCAGACGGTCGAGGCGGATCAGGTCGTCGTAGCTGGGGCGTGGGCGCACGACCGCGGACCGGTCGCCGGTCACCAGCACCTCCGGTACGAGGCGGCGGCTGTTGTAGGTGCCGGCCTGGACCGCACCGTAGGCGCCCGCGCTCATCACCGCGATCAGGTCGCCCGGCGCCACCGCCGGCATCTCCCGCCCGAGGGCGAGGTAGTCGCCGCTCTCGCAGACCGGGCCGACCACGTCCGCCGTCAGCCGGGGCGTGTCGGGGGCCGGCTCGCGCACGGGACGCAGGGCGTGGAACGCCTCGTAGAGCGTCGGGCGGATCAGATCGTTCATCGCCCCGTCGACGATGACGAAGGTCTTCTCCTCCGTCGGCTTCACGTAGATCACGCGGGTGACGAGGATGCCGGCATTGCCCGCGATCATCCGCCCGATCTCGAAGACTGGACGCAGGCCGAGCGGCCGGAAATGCGGGCGCAGAATCGCGGCGAGGGCCGCCGGATCGGGCGGAGGGGCGTTGTCGTCCCGATAGGGGATGCCGAGCCCACCGCCGAAATCAACGTGGTGCAGCCGGTGCCCGTCGGCCAGCAGATCGCGGGCGAGTTCGCAGAGCAGGCGCGCGGCGTTGTCGAACGGGGTGAGATCCGTGATCTGGCTGCCGATATGCGCGTCGACGCCGACGATCTCGAGGCCCGGCAGCCGGGCGGCCCCGGCATAGACCGCGCGGGCGCGGGAGATCGGGATGCCGAACTTGTTGTCGGACTTGCCGGTCGAGATCTTGGCATGCGTCAGCGCATCGACGTCCGGGTTCACCCGGATCGAGACCGGTGCCTTGCGCCCCCGCGCGGCGGCGACCTCGGACAGGGCGGCGAGCTCGGGCTCGCTCTCGACGTTGAAGCAGAGGATGTTCGCATCGAGCGCGGCGGCCATCTCCTCGCGGGTCTTGCCGACGCCGGAGAAGACGATGCGCTCCCCCGGTACGCCCGCGGCGAGCGCCCGGCGCAGTTCGCCTTCGGAGACGATGTCCATGCCCGCGCCCTGGCGCGCGAGGGTGGAGAGCACGGCCTGGTTCGAATTCGCCTTCATGGCAAAGCAGACCAGCGCGTCGTCGCCGGAAAAGGCCTCGGCGAAGACGCGGTAATGCCGCTCCAAGGTGGCGGTGCTGTAGCAATAGAACGGCGTGCCGACCGCGTCCGCCAGCGCCGTCAGGTCGACGTCCTCGGCGTGGAGACGCCCGTCCCGGTAGTGGAAGTGGTGCATGTCAGGATCATCCGCCGCGCGGAAAAAGGGGCGGCACGCCCGAATGCCCCCGCCCGCGGTGCGCTGTCTACCGCGAACCGAGCCTGCGGTGCAGCTCTCGCTCGAGCCTCGGCTCCGCTACAGGATCGAATCGAGGATGAACGGCTCCTTGGGAACCCTGTAGCCGCGCTTCGATCCGCGGGTGGTCGTGACCGGAACGCCGTCGCCCCCGGCGGGGATCGCCGCGGCGCTCAGTTCGTCGCCCGCTTGCACTGCCTCCGGATCGGGAGCGGCCCCGCGATCGCCGACGGAGACCGTGCTGCCCGGCAGGCTGCGCGCCGAGGCCGGCGCACCGGTTCGCGGGCCCGTCGGAGCGGTCGGCGACACGGCGCCCCCCGGCGGTTCCAGGCTGCCGCGCCGGCCGCAGGCCGTGCAGGCCAGGACAAGGCCGAGCGCGATCAGGATCGAGAGGCGGGCGGAGCGGGCGGGCATCGGGATTTCCGGCAGTCTTTCCGGCAGGTCTGCGCCAGCTTAGCCGTTGCAGCCTCGTCCCGAAAGGTGGCCGTCGGCGTCTCGGGCGAGGACGATGGCGCCGGAGCGGGGAACCGCCGGGCGCGCCCGAAACCGGGACGGCCCGGCTTGCGATCTCAGCTCTTCTTGTTGCCGCGCTGGGAGTCCTTCGGCGGCGTGTAGGCGTCGATCGCCCGGCGGCAATTCTCGGAGAGCTTCGCCCAGTTGGTCTTGAAGCACTGATCGGTCGCCGGATCGTCCGGGTCGAGATTGCCGCAATAGCTGAGGTAATCGCCGGTGCAGTACTTCTTGAGCGTCTCGTTGCCGCGCTTCGACTGCTGGGCCTGTGCCGGAGCGGCCAGCAGGGCGGCCGCGCCGGTCAGTGCGAGAACCAGGGGCGTCAGCTTCAAGGCCATGATGTTCGCTCGATCGCGGTTCGTGGGAGGATTCGTGTGAGGAGATCCGGGCGCGATGATGCCCCCGCATGTCCGAAACGAGGCGGGTCCGGGGCAAACGCAAGGTGGTTCGGTGCTTACGGTCTCGTGCGGGGCATCGCAAGGGATGCCGGTACGTTAGGCCGTTCCCCCACGCCGCTCGGTGCGTTTCAGCTCTCGGCGAGCGCCGCCGAGGCGGCCGGGAAGCTTCCGGTCTGAGGCAGACGGTCGCGCCGGGCCAGGGCGTCGGCCACCTCGCCGATGCGGCGGCGCAGCTCGGCGGTGTCCTCGCCCGCGGGCGTGGCGAGGGGCGCGGTCTGGGCGGCCCGGGCGGCCGCCAGTTCCGCGCGCAGCGTCTCGATCTCGGTGCGCTGGGGCACGGCCCCATCGACGGCGCCCTCGGCCGTCGAGGGTAGGTTGCCCGCCTGCGCGCGGCGCGCCGCCTTGAGATCGTCGAGGATGGCGCGGTGGGCCTCCTCCAGGGCGTGCAGAGTGTCAAGCCCCGTCTCACCCTCGGCATGAGCCTTGGCGAGATCTCGGTCGAGCCCGGCGATGCGTTCGAGGGCGCGGGCGACCTCCGCCTCACTCAGGATACGCGCGGCGACCGCGGCTTCCGCCTCCATGGTGCGGGCGCCGATGGCGGCCATGTCGGCGTGGCGCCGGGCGGCAATGGCCTCGGCCTTCCGCTCGAGCCGGCGCTGCACCACGGCGAACTCCGCCCGGAGGTGGTCGCGCTCGGCCACGACCTCGGACACGCTCACCGGCAGGGTCGCCTCGATCCGCCGCCGGGCGAGACGGCCGGCGCGGGCGTTCACGGTCGGCAGGATCGTCAGGGCGCACAGGCTCGCCAGGAGGAAGCCGAGCCCGAAGATCATCACGGTCTCGATCACGAACGGGCCCTCACGCCGCCTCGGCCGGGCAGGTCCGGCCGCTGCGTCTTTTGCCCGTCTTGCCCGCGCGGAAGCAAGCGCCCTCGCGCGCCAGCGATGGTTCGGAGGCAGATCAGAACGGATTCCAGGTCGGGCGACCGGTGAATTTCAGGTACCCGATATTGATGCCGAGCCGGGCTCCAACGCCGGAGCGGATCGGCACGACGACGATGCCGCCATCGGTCACGGCGGTCATGCCGAAGCCGCCGATGAAGTAGGCCGAGCCGTCGACGCCGCCGAAGCGGCGGTAGAGGTCGCGCACGGCCGGCAGGTTGTAGACGAGCATCATGGTGCGCGCCCCGTCGCCGCCGACATCGAATCCGAGCGTCGGCCCCTGCCAGTAGATCCGGCGCTGCCCGGCATTGCGGGTATAGAGCGTGCCCTCGCCGAAGCGCAGCCCGCCGACGATGGCGCCGGACGCCTCCTGGCCGAGGATGTAGCCGTTGGGCTCGCCCCAGCGGCGGGTCGCTTCCTCGACGGTCAGTGCGAGGCCGCGCGACACGCTGCCGAAGAAGCGGTGCCCATTCTCGACCATCTCGGCGGCCCGGAACGAGTCCGGACGCACGTTGTCGTCGCTGTAGGCGAGCGCCGGGAAGGCACCGGCCAGCAGGCCACCGGAGAGCCCCAGCAGGGCGGCGCGGCGGGTCGTCGCCGTGCGGATGGGATCGTGCGGCATGTCGGTCTCCCTCACCGGCTCCCCCGTCGCTCGCCGCCCGCGCCCGTCCAAGTCGGCGCGCGGAGGCTTCCGTGAGCGGAAGCCATCGGATCGAGGCACGCAGGGAGCGCGCAGTCTCGCGACCGATCAAGTCAAGATTGGGTTAACGGGCGGTTAAGCGCCCGGACCTGCATCCGGCGGGGAGACCGCCTCCCCCGCCCGGCGCCGGTCGAAATAGGAGACGGCGCTCTCCCGCGGCAGATCGAGCCCGTCGCGGTAGGCCGGCGAGGCCAGCGCCGCGAAGGGGCCGTTGCGGTAGTAGCGGGCGTGGTGACCGTAGGTGATTGTCTTGCCGCCCGGGCCGACGACCCGCCCGCCGGCCATGGTCAGCACATGGTCGCCGGCCGCGGTGTCCCACTCCATGGTGGGAACGCACCGCACGTAGATGTCCGCCTCGCCCGCCGCGATCAGGCAGAACTTGAGGGCCGAGGAGGTGACCCGGCGCTCGCCGATGGGCATCCGCTCCAGGCAGGCATCGGTGAGGCTGTCGCCGTGCAGGCGGCTGACCAGGGCGACGAGTCCCTCGGCGGGCGCCGCGCGCACGTGAACCTCCCGGAATGCGCCCGGCCGCCCCTCGCGGATCGGCGCCTCGCGGGCGGTGGTGCCCGCCGCCCAGACCCGGCCGAGGCCCGGCGCCGCCAGGGCGGCGGCGATCGGGCGGTCTCCCTGAATCAGGCCGATATTGACGCAATACTGGTCGTTGCCGGCCAGGAAGTCGCGCGTTCCGTCGAGCGGATCGACGAGAAAGAACAGGGGTGCGGGCCGCGCATGGCCCGTCGTCTCCTCGGCAATCACCGGGATGCCGGGAAAGGCGCGCGCCAGCGCGGCGACGATCAGTTCCTCGGATCGGGTGTCGGCGAGGCTCGCGGGCGAGCCGTCCGGCTTGATGACGTGCGGGCAATCGCCGCCCTGATAGCCCCGCAGGATGCGTCCCGCCTCGCAGGCGATCCCGGCAAGCTGCTCCGCGATGGCATCGCGCATCGGGGCCGGAACGGGAACCGTCGGGGCCGCCGACGAGGCGGCCGGAATGGAGGCGGGGGCGGTCATCACTTTGTCATCAATGACGGAAGGGAGCTTGTCGATCCGCAACTCGAGCGAATTCGGTGCGCAAGCTTGGCGCCCCGCTCCCTGCACGCCGGTTGCGGCGAATTCGGGACATTCGGGTCTTTGCAACGCTCCCTTGACCAAGTCTTTACCAAGAATTGGGATCGAAGATCGGGCCGGGATCCATCCATTGCCGGCGACCGGCAAGACCGGGCCGATCGACCTCCGCGGCTTTCCAAAGCGGCCGCCGGTGACTATTCGCTTGGCCCGATCCGGCACCCGCCCTATCCGAGGGAGGCGGGCCGCCCCTGAACGACGACACCTCGCGAAACCCCTTTCGACAGCCGGGAACGGAGCGCCCCATGAGCGGTAGTATGAGCGGTACCACGAGCCTCACCCTCGACGCCCTCGACCTCTCGGCCCTGCTGTGCTCGCGCGTGTGCCACGACGTGATCAGTCCGATCGGCGCGATCGTGAACGGCCTCGAAGTGCTGGAGGACGACGACGACCCCTCGATGCGTGAATTCGCGCTCGAACTGATCCGCAAGAGCGCCCGCACCGCCTCGGCCCGGATCCAGTTCGCCCGCATCGCCTTCGGCGCGGCGGGCTCGGCCGGCGCCTCGATCGATCTGGCCGATGCCGAGAAGGTCTCGAAGGCCATGTTCGCCGACGAGAAGACGCAGATCGCCTGGAGCGCGCCGCAGGCCCTGTTCCCGAAGAACAAGGTCAAGCTCCTGCTCAACCTCGTGGTGATCGCCTCGAGCGCGATTCCCCGCGGCGGGCTGATCGACGTGGCGGTGACCGGCGGCGGCGACGCCCCGCGCTTCGTCCTGCGCGCCAAGGGCAGCCATGCCCGCATCCCGCCCCATGTCGAGGCGCTGATCGCCGGCACGCCCGAGGGCGGCAGCGTCGATGCCCACGGCATCCTGCCCTTCTATGCCGGCCTCGTCGCGCGCGCGGCGGCGATGGACGTGCGCTTCGCCATTGAGGGCGACGAGGTGACGGTCACCGCCACGCCCACCGAGGCCGCGGTCGGGCTGCCCGGCGCCCCCGCCCCCAGCGTCGAGGACGAGCGCCCCTCCGACAGCGCCCCGCCGGACACGCAGCTCGCCTAAGGCGCCGGCTTCTTGCGCCGGCAAGCGAGGCGGGGCGCTTCATCTCAAACTCTTCGCGTTTCTTTCTAAAAACAATTGTGAAGCCGGCCCCGCCCTCAACGCTTCACTAACTTTCCAAGGCGAGAGTGCTCGTCGCACGTCCCTTAGTGCGCGTAGACGAGTACCCCCCATGGACGATCTGCTTCGCGAGTTTCTGGTCGAGAGCGCCGAGCATCTGGACACGGTCGATGCGGAGCTTGTCCGTTTCGAGCAAGATCCCAATAATCAGCAGATCCTGCGCAACATCTTCCGGCTCGTCCACACCATCAAGGGGACCTGCGGCTTCCTCGGGCTGCCGCGGCTGGAAGCGCTGGCCCACGCCGCCGAGACCCTGATGGGGCGCTTCCGCGACGGCTATCCCGTCAGCGGCGCCTCGGTCACGCTGATCCTCGCCACCCTCGACCGGCTCAAGGCGATCCTCGCCGATCTCGAAGCCACCGGCTCCGAGCCGGCCGGCGCCGACGCCGACCTGATCGGTGCGCTGGAAGCGATGGCCTCCGACGAGGCGCCCGCCGCCGCCGCGCCGCCGCCCCCGCCGGCCCTGCCCGAATTGCCGCCGATCGTCGAGCGTGAGCTCAAGCCCGGCGAAGTCTCGCTGGAGGATCTGGAGCGCGCCTTCATGGAGGCGCCCGGCCCCGACGACGTCCCCGCCGCGCCGACCATCGAAGCCCCCGAGCCCATCCTCGAAGCCCCCGAACCCGTGTTCGAGAGCGCGCACGAGCCGGAAGCCCCCGCCGCGGCCCCAGACCGTCCCGCCGCGCCCGCCGCCGAAGGCGGCGAGGGGCCGATCGCCAAGGTGCAGACGATCCGCGTGAACGTCGACACCATCGAGCACCTGATGACGATGGTCTCGGAGCTGGTGCTGACCCGCAATCAGCTCCTCGAGATTGCCCGCCGCCACGAGGATTCCGGCTACAAGGTCCCGCTGCAGCGCCTCAGCCACGTCACGGCCGAGCTGCAGGAAGGCGTGATGAAGACGCGCATGCAGCCGATCGGCAATGCGTGGCAGAAGCTGCCCCGCGTCGTGCGCGACCTCTCGGCCGAACTCGGCAAGGGCATCGACCTCGTGATGTCGGGCGCCGAGACCGAGCTCGACCGCCAGGTGCTCGACGTCATCAAGGACCCGCTCACCCACATGGTGCGCAACTCGGCCGACCACGGCATCGAGGCCACCAAGGACCGCCTCAAGGCCGGCAAGCCGGCCCGCGGCTCGATCCGCCTCTCGGCCTATCACGAGGGCGGCACGATCACGATCGAGATCGCCGACGACGGCAAGGGTCTCGACCTGGCCGCGATCCGTAAAAAGGCGATCGAGCGCAGCTTCGCGCCCGCCGCCGACATCGAGCGGATGACCGACGCGCAGGTCGCGAAGTTCATCTTCCACGCCGGCTTCTCCACCGCCAAGGCGATCACCTCGGTCTCGGGCCGCGGCGTCGGCATGGATGTGGTCAAGACCAACATCGAGACCATCGGCGGCGTGGTCGACATCGCCACGGAACTGGGCAAGGGCACCACCTTCACCATCAAGATCCCGCTGACGCTCGCCATCGTCTCGGCGCTGATCGTCAAAGCCGGCGAGCAGCGCTACGCCGTGCCGCAGATCGCGGTGCTCGAACTGGTCCGGGTCGATCCCAAGGGCGAGAACAAGAGCGCCAATTCGATCGAACGCATTCACGGCGCGCCGGTGCTGCGCCTGCGCGAGCGGCTTCTGCCGATCGTCACCCTCGACGGGCTGATGCGCGGTCAGGCGACCGTCGAGGAGGGCGAGATCGTCGAGTCCGGCTTCGTCGTGGTGGCCCAGGTCGGCCGGCAGCGCTTCGGCGTGCTCGTGGACGAGGTCTTCCACACGGAAGAGATCGTGGTGAAGCCGATGTCGTCGAAGCTGCGGCACATCCCGCTGTTCGCCGGCAACACGATCCTCGGCGACGGCGCCGTGGTGCTGATCGTCGATCCCAACGGCGTGGCCAAGCTGGTCGGCCAGAGCGCCCAGTCCGGTGCCGCGACCGAGACCGAAGCCGAGGAGGTCGAGGCCGGCGACGCCAAGGCGACGCTCCTGGTGTTCAAGGGCGGTGCCGGCGGCTTCAAGGCGGTGCCGCTCTCCCTCGTCACCCGCCTCGAGGAGGTCGATGCCTCGAAGATCGAGCATCTCGGCGGGCGCCCGCTGATCCAGTACCGCGGCCGCCTGATGCCGCTGGTGCCGGCCGACCCGGGCATCACGATCCGCTCCGAGGGCAACCAGGCGCTGGTCGTGTTCTCCGACGGCGACCGGGCGATGGGCCTCGTCGTGGACGAGATCGTCGACATCGTCGAGGAGCGCCTTGACATCGAGATCTCGGCCGACCGCTCCGACCTGATCGGCTCGGCGGTGCTGCGGGGTCGGGCCACCGACATCATCAACATCGCCCACTTCCTGCCGCTCGCCTACGACGACTGGGCGCGCGGGCCCCGCAAGACCGTGGTCAAGGCGCCCTCGCTCCTGCTCGTGGACGACTCGGCCTTCTTCCGCGACATGCTCACCCCCGTGCTGAAGGCGGCGGGCTACGGCGTGACCACCGCGTCCTCCGCCGAGGAGGCGCTCGGCCTGCTCAAGGGTACGGCCGGCATCGATCTCGTGGTCAGCGACCTCGACATGCCCGGCCGTAGCGGCTTCGACCTCGTGGCCGCCATGCGCAAGAGCGGCGGGCGGCTGGCTGAGATGCCGGTGGTGGCGCTCACCGGCACGGTGGCCGCCGATGCCATCGAGCAGGCGCGCCGCCTCGCGATCAGCGACCTCGTCGCCAAGTTCGACCGCAGCGGCCTGCTCGCGGCACTCGCCGAGATCGGCGAGACCAGCCAGCCCGCCGACGCCCGCGCCGCCGCCTGAGACCTGAACGGACCGGAAAAGGACACGCCGCCATGCAGGCCGCCAACGGCAACGCCGTTCCCACCGACACCACCGACTACGTGACCGTCTTCGTCGGCGAGACGATGTTCGGGCTCACCATCGACCGGGTGCACGACGTGTTCGTGCCCGCGGGCATCACTCCGGTGCCGCTGGCGCCGCGTGAGATCGTCGGCCTTCTGAACCTGCGCGGACGGGTCGTGACCGCGCTCTGCCTGCGCCGCCGCCTCGGCATTCCGGGGCGCGAGTCCGGTGCGGCCGAGATGGCCATCGGCCTGGAGCAGGCCGGCGAGACCTTCGCCCTCATCGTCGACGGCGTCGGCGAGGTTCTGAAGCTCGGCGCCGACACGCAGGAGCCGGTGCCGATCAACCTCGATGCCCGCTGGCGCGACATCTCGCTCGGCGTCCACCGTCTCGACGGACGCCTCCTCGTCATCCTCGACGTCGATGCGCTGCTCGCCTTCGGCGACGCCCGCGAGTCGAAGGTCGCCTGAAGCCCCGAGAGATGCGCCCATGATGACCAGCTCGGCCAACACGTCCACCAAAACGTCGACCGGGGACGCGGCGAAGACGGCCCTGATCGTCGATGACTCGGCGGTGATCCGCAAGGTTGCCCGCCGCATCCTCGAAACCCTCGACTTCACCGTTCGCGACGCGGAGGACGGCGCCACGGCGCTGGCGATGTGCGCGGAGGCGATGCCGACGGTGATCCTGCTCGACTGGAACATGCCGAACATGGACGGCTACGAGGTGCTGCGGCATCTTCGGAAGTCCCCCCTCGGCGACCGGCCGAAGGTGCTGTTCTGCACCACGGAGAACGATCTCGGCGCCATCGCCCGCGCCCTGCACGCGGGCGCCGACGAGTACATCATGAAGCCCTTCGACCGGGACATCATGATCGCCAAGCTCGATCAGGTCGGCTTCGCGATGCGCTCATCCGAGGCCGCCTAAGTGTCTCTCACAAAACGCCCGTCGCGCTGTCCTCGCCAGAGCGAGAACGGTCGGTGACCGGGCGTTTTGTGAGGCACTCTGGACGCCTCGCATATCAGGCCCGGTGCACCGTCCTCGCCGGAGCGAGAACGGTCGCGGATCGGGCGTCTCGTGAGCATTCCAAACCGTTCCGGGATCCTGCCGGCCCCCTCCGACGTCCTCGGACGGGGCCGTGAGGTCCCCGCCCCTTTCTCGCTCCGCGGAAACGAGTCTTCCATGTCGGCAATTCCAGCCGTCGCGCACGCTTCCCCGGCGCGTAGCCCGATCAAGGTGCTCGTCGCCGACGATTCGGCGGTGGTGCGCGGGCTCGTTTCCCGCTGGCTCAGCGAGGCCGGTCACGAGGTGGTCGCCACCGCCCCCAACGGCCGCGCTGCCGTCGACGCGCTCGCCCGCTGCAATCCGGACGTGGTGCTCCTCGACATCGAGATGCCGGAACTCGACGGCATCCAGGCCCTGCCCCTCATCCTTGCCAAGCAGCCGGGGGTGCAGGTCGTGATGATGTCGACGCTGACCCAGCGCAACGCCGACGTCTCGCTGCGCTGCCTCTCGCTCGGCGCGGTCGATTACATCCCCAAGCCCGAGAGCAACCGCGGCGTCACCACCTCCGACGGCTTCCGCAACGACCTGCTCGAACGCATCCGGGTGTTCGGTGCCGCCCGTGCCCGGCGCCGGCCGGCCCCGACCGCGGTGGAGGCCGCCGCATCCCCGTCCGCGGCGCCCGCCGCACCGCCGGTCTCGCGCCTCTCCGGCACGGTGACGCTGCGCCCGAAGCCCCGCACCGTGGCCCCGCCCCGCGTCCTTCTGGTCGGTTCCTCCACCGGCGGCCCGCGGGCGGTTGGCGAGGTTCTGGAGAAGATCGGCGCGACGACGCTCCGGCGCCTGCCGGTTCTGATCGTGCAGCACATGCCGCCGGTCTTCACCGCCGTCTTCGCCGAGCATCTCGGCGCGCGGATCGGCCTGCCGGCGGCCGAGGGCAAGGCCGACGAGCGGATCCAGCCCGGCCGCATCTACGTCGCCCCCGGCGGGCGCCACATGCGGCTGTCGGGCTCGGCGGCGGAGACCGTGATCCGCCTCGACGACGGGCCTCCTGTGAACTTCTGCCGCCCGGCGGTGGACGTGATGTTCCTCGACGCCGCCGCCCTCTACGGCGGAGCGACGCTGAGCGTCATCCTCACCGGCATGGGCTCGGACGGCACGGCCGGCGCCCGCGCGCTGGTCGAGGCCGGCGGCACCTTGCTCGCCCAGGACGAGGCGACCAGCACGGTGTGGGGCATGCCCGGCAGCGTCGCCAAGGCCGGCCTGTGTCACGCCGTCCTGCCGCTCCCCGAGATCGGACCGGCCCTGCGCAGCGCGATCGGGGAGCGGGTCTGATGACCGAAGCGGATTTCGCCTTCCTGCGCGACTACCTGAAGAAGCGATCCGGGCTGAGCCTCGGCGCGGAGAAGCGCTATCTGGTGGAGAGCCGGCTCACTCCGGTCTGCCGCCGCTTCGGGATCAACACGCTGAGCGACCTCGTCGGCACCTTGCGCCTGTCGCGGGAGGGCCCGCTGGAGCGGGCGGTGGTCGAGGCGATGACCACCAACGAGACGTTCTTCTTCCGCGACCGGGCGCCGTTCGACCTGTTCCGCGACGTGCTGTTGCCCAAGGCCATCGCCGCCCGCGGCGCCCAGCGCCGGTTGCGGATCTGGTCGGCGGCGGCCTCCACGGGACAGGAGCCGTACTCGCTGGCGATGATGATCCAGGACGCCGCGGCGCAGCTCGCCGGCTGGCAGATCGAGATCGTCGGCACCGACCTCTCGACGGAGGTGCTGGAGAAGGCGCGCCTCGGCCTCTACAGCCATTTCGAGGTGCAGCGCGGCCTCCCCGTCCAGCTTCTCGTGAAGCACTTCACCCAGGTCGGCGAGCAGTGGCGGATCAGCCCGGCGCTGGCCAACATGGTGAGCTTCAGGCCGCTCAACCTGCTGAGCCCGTTCGAGCATCTCGGCCAGTTCGACATCGTCTACTGCCGCAACGTGCTGATCTACTTCGACGCGCCGACCAAGACCGACGTGCTGGAGCGGATCGCCAAGACGCTCACCCCCGACGGTGCGCTTCTGCTGGGGGCGGCCGAGACCGTGATCGGCCTGACCGAGGCCCTCGTGCCGGATTCCCAGCACCGCGGCCTCTACCGCCAGTCCGCGGCCACCGGGCGCGCGGCGACGCCCCACCGCCTCGCGGCGGGGTTCTGATACGGTCTCCGCTCGATCAGAGCGGGGCGCGGATCAGCAAGCCCGCGCGGCGCTTGAGGAGGCCCCCATCGCGCGGGCGCGATGGGATCCTGCCGAAGCCCAAATCCGCCATCCCGAAGGGATTGAACGGATTTGGTATGAACGCATCGCCTCGCGGCAAGCCGCCGGATCGGTTAGCCTGCCGGCCAAGATGCCATCGGTCATGACGCAATCGATCAGGGCGGACCCCGTGCCGCGGCTTCTCGCCTGCGGGGACACCGCCTTCACCATTGAGTTCGGCGCATCGATCGACGCGGGTCTCAGCGCCCGCGTTCTCGCCCTTGACGCGGCGCTCGCCGCGCGTGCGCTGCCCGGCATCGTGGAGACGGTGCCGACCTACCGCTCGCTGACCGTCCATCTCGATCCGCTGTGCGCCGACCCGGCCGAGCTCGGCCGTGCCGTCCTGGCGCTCGCGGGTGAGCCGCTCGCGGCGGTGCCGAGTTCGCGGCTGTGGCGCATTCCCGTGGTCTATGGCGGTGAGTTCGGGATCGATCTCGAGGCGGTCGCCGCCCATCACGGGCTCGCGCCCGACGCGGTAATCGAGCGACACAGCGCACCCGAGTACCGGGTCGCGATGATCGGCTTCATGCCGGGCTACGCCTATCTCGAAGGGCTCGACCCCGGTCTCGCCCTCACGCGCCGCCCGAGCCCGCGCCCGGTGACGCCGGCCGGCACCATTTCCATCGGCGGCGCTCAGGCGCTGGTGGCGAGCATCGCGGCCCCGAGCGGCTGGCATCTTCTCGGGCGAACCCCCGAAAAGACCTTCGTGCCGGAGCGCGACCCCGTCTTCCTGCTCCGCCCCGGCGACCGGGTCCGCTTCGTCCCGATACCGGCCCGGCGCTGGGACGCGCTCGCTGCCGCAGCGGAGGCCGGTGAGCCGGTGGCCGAACTGTGCGAGGTGTGAGCGCCCGCCTTCACCTCATCCGCCTCACCGGCGCAGCCTCGATCCAGGATGGCGGCCGGCGCGGCTACCTGCGCTTCGGGCTCTCGGCGTCGGGGCCGATGGACCCGCTCGCCCACGCCGCGGCCAACGTCCTCGTCGGCAATCCGCCCGATGCGGCGGCGCTCGAACTCGGCCTCGCCGGGGCGCGCCTGCGGATTGAAGGCGGCGCGGCGCGCCTCGCGCTGGCCGGCGCGCCGAGCGGGCTGCGCCTCGACGGCGAGCCGGTGGCCGGGCACCGCTCCTTCATCCTGCGGGAGGGCTCCGAGCTGACGGTCGAGCGCCCGCGCGAGGGCGTGTTCGCCGCGCTCGCGATCTCCGGTGGATTCACCGTCCGCAGCGTGATGGGAAGCCGCGCCCTGCATCAGCGCGCGGCGCTCGGCGGTCTCGACGGACGCGCCCTGCGCGAGGGCGACCGCCTGCCTCTCACCCCCTCGAATCACGGCGAGGCGGAGATCGGCCTCGACGCGATCGCGCTGGAGCGCGAGGCGCCGATCCGCGTCGTCCTCGGCCCCCAGGACGATCATTTTTCGCGAGCCGGCCTCGCGACCTTCCTCGGCCAGGCCTTCACCGTCTCGAACCGCGCCGACCGGATGGGCTACCAGCTCGACGGTCCGGAGATCGCCCACGGTCCCACCGGCTTCAACATCGTCTCCGACGCCACCGTGGCGGGCTCGGTGCAGGTGCCGGGCTCGGGGCGCCCCATCGTCCTGCTCGCCGACCGCCAGACCACCGGCGGCTATCCGAAGATCGCCACCGTGATCTCCGCCGACCTCCGGCGGATCGCCCAGCGTCGCCCCGGCGAGACCGTTCGGTTCGAGGCGGTCGATCTCGCCACGGCCACCCGCCTCGCCCGCGAACAGGCGGCCCGGATCGCGGCACTCCACGCCCGCGTCAGGCCGGTCGAGAGCGAGGCCGAGCGGCTGATGGCGGCCAACCTTGCGGGCGCGGCGGTGGACGCCCTACGCGCGGAGGATTGATGTTTTCCGCCGGGGGCCGAAGCCTGCCCTGACGCGTTATCGGCCCATGTCGCGCAAACCGAACCGTTCCGAGCCGAACCCGCCCGAGCCGCCCCGCCTCGGCTTCTGCTGCACCTTCATCCCCGATCCGGACCCGGCCCACAAAACCCTGAAGGCCGCCAAAGACGCGGCCAAGCTGATGAATCTCGGCACGGTGACGATGGCGCATCTGGAGCGCCTCGGCCCGGCCGCGCGCTATGAGAAGCTGGAGAGCGTGGTGCGCCATAATCTCGCGGCGCTTGAGCGTCAGATCGCCTGGGTTTCGGCCAGACCGCCCTTGGAGCGTCTCCTGCGCATGGCGAGCTCGGTCCTACCCGGCTACACCCATCCGGTGGCCGCGCCGCTCTACGCGCAGGTTCCGATGCGCACCCTGATCGAGACCGGCCTCGCCCGGATCGGCGAGCAGGCGCGGGCGGGGGATGTGCGGCTCAGCATGCACCCCGGCCCGTTCTGTATCATCGCCTCGCGCAACCCGAACGCGCAGACGAACGGTATCGCCGAACTGGAATATCATGCCGAGGTGATGGCGATGCTGGGCTACGGCTCGGGTTGGCACCCGTTCGGCGCGCACGTGAACATCCACATCGGCGGACGCGAGCCCGGCATCGAAGGTTTCCGCGAGAGCCTGTCGCTGATCTCGGAAACCGCACGCAACCTTCTCACCGTCGAGAACGACGAGTCGCTGTTCGGCCTCGACGCGGTCCTACGGCTCGGCGACCGAGTCCCGGTGGTGCTCGACCTGCACCACCACTGGGTCGAGAGCCGTGGCGAATACATCGAGCCCGGCGATCCCCGCATCCAGGCGGTGATCGCCTCCTGGCGCGGCGTGCGGCCGGTGAGCCACATCAGTGTTTCACGGGAAACACTGCTGCCGGAGCATGACCCGGCCGCGCTGCCGGATTATCCGGCCCTCTCCGACGAGGGTCATTCCTGGCGGGATCTCGCGGCGCATTCCGACCTGATGTGGAACGAGGCGGTCAACGCTCTGGTCGCTCGCCACCTCGCCTGGACCGATTTCGAGATCGAGGCCAAGGGCAAGAACCAAGCGAGCGTGCCGCTGGCCGCACGGATCGGCCGTGACCTCTCGCGCGCCGCGGCATGAGCGGCCCGAGCGCGACTGGGCGGATTTGACCCGGCGGAGCCTGCCCGTCACCATGCTAGCTTCCTCATTCGTGCGCGGGGCGCCTCTGCCCGGCGCCCGTGGGAGCCGCGACCGGACACGATGAGCGAGGCCGAACGGACGATCTCCGCGAGCGATAACCGCCAGGGCGCGGCGCGCCGCCGCCTCGACCAGCTGGTAGCGCGGGCGCGGGCGGCAGGATTGTGGGAGCGGGCTTGGCCGGTGCTCTGGCGCGGCCTCGGCGTCGTCCTCGCCTTTCTGGCTGTCTCGTGGCTCGGGGTGTGGCTCGATCTGTCGCCGCTCTGGCGGATCGTTGGGCTCGGGCTGTTCGCCCTCCTGTTCGTCGCGGCGCTGCTGCCGGCCCTTCGCCTGCGCCCCTTGAGCCGCCGCGAGGCGCTCGCCCGCATCGACCGGGAAGCCACCCGGCAGGGCGGAAGCGCGCACGACCCGGCCTCGTCCATCGAGGACACCCTGGCTGTCGGCCAGAGCGACCCGGTCACCCGCGCCCTGTGGGCCCTGCATCAGTCGCGGGCCGCCGCGGCGGTCGCGCGACTGAAGGCCGGGCGCCCGCGCCCGCATATGCCCGGCCACGATCCCCTGGCGCTCCGCGCCGGCGTTCTCGTCGCGGCGCTCGCCGCCCTGTTCGTTGCCGGCCCGGAATGGCGCGGGCGCGTCGCCGCCGCCTTCGACTGGCGCACGCCGCAGGCCGCCGCGCCGAGCTTCCGTGTCGATGGCTGGATCGACCCGCCGATCTACACCCGCGTGCCGCCGTTGATCGTGACGATGTCGGGCGCAGCCAAGGACGCGGTGCAGCACCTGCGCGCGCCGGTCAATTCCACCTTGATCGTGCGCATCGCCGGCCAGGGCGAGGCGGAGCTGACCCCGAACGCCGCCCTGGTACCGATCCCGAAGGACGAGAAAGCCGCCTCCAGCCGGCCGGCGCCGCAGAGCGGTGCTCAGGCGAGCGAGACCCGCGCCAGCCTGCAGGAGGAACGCTTCCGGCTCACTGGGGGCACCGCCGAGCTCGGCATCGCCGCCTCCGGTTCGGAGCCGCAGCGCCTCGTGATCGAGACCATCCCCGACCGCGCCCCGGAAGTGAGCCGGGTCGGTGAGCTGGAGGTCAACGGCCGCGGCACCTTCAACCTCACTTATCGCGCCAAGGACGATTACGGCATCGCCTCTGCCGAAGGGCTGGTCGAGCCGCTGAAGGCCGGCCGCTCACTCGTGCCCGTGCCCAAGATCGGGCTGGCGCTTCCCACCGACGCCACCGGCGAGACCGAGACCAAGACGCTGGTCGATCTCACCGACAATCCCTGGTCCGGCGCGCGGGTGAAGCTCACCCTCGTGGTCCGCGACGAGGCCGGGCAGGAGGGCCGCACCGAGACCGCCGAGATCGTGCTGCCAGCGCGCCCCTTCACCCAGCCGCTCGCCCGCGCGCTCGCCGAGGAGCGCCGCCGCCTCGTGACCGCGCCCGACGCGGATCGTGCCCGCGTCCAGACCGCTCTTGATGCCCTGCGGATCGCCCCGGAGCGTTTCACGCCGCAGCCCGGCATCTTCCTCGGGCTCACCACCGCCGCCAACCGCCTGCGCGTGGCGAAGTCGGACGAGGATCTCACAAGCGTCGCCGACCTCCTGTGGGAAATGGCCCTCAAGATCGAGGACGGCGACCTCTCGGATGCCGAGAAAACCCTGCGCGCCGCCCAGGACCGCCTCAAGGAGGCGATCGAGCGCAACGCGCCGGACGAGGAGATCAAGAAGCTGACCGAGGATCTGAAACAGGCCCTCGACAAATTCATGAAGGAGTTCGCCCAGCGGGCGAAGCCGCAGAACCGGCAGCAATCGGAGCGTCAGCAACAGCAGCAGAACGGCCAGACCGTCACGCCCGACGATCTCGAGAAGATGATCAAGGACATGCAGGAGGCGATGCAGCGCGGCGACACGGCAGAAGCCCAGCGTCTGCTCGAACAGCTCCGCAACGTGCTCGAAAACCTCCAGAACGCCGAGGGCGGCCAGAAGCCCGATGGCGGCATGGCCGAGATGAACCGGCAGCTCGACGAGCTCGATAAGATGTCCCGCGAGCAGCAGGAGCTGCGCGACGAGACCTACAAGGAAGGCCAGCAGGGCCAGCAGCGCCCCGGCCAGCGCCAGCGGCCGCAGCCGGGCCAGCAGCAGGGGCAACAGGGCCAGCGCGGTCAGCAGGGCGAGGGACAACAGGGGCAGCGGGGCCAGGGGCAACAGGGCCAGCAAGGTCAAGGCCAGCAGGGGCAGGGCGGCGGGCAGCAGGGCCAGAGCATGGGCCAGCGCCAGCAGGGGCTGCGCGAGCAGCTCCAGGATCTCAAGAACCGGATGAAGCAGCAGGGGCTTCAGGGCGAGGAAGGTCTCGCCGATGCCGAGGAGGCGATGCGCGAGGCCGAGGAGGCGCTCGGCCGCGGCCGCAGCGGTGACGCGGTGGACGCCCAGGGCCGCGCCCTCGACGGCTTGAAGCGCGGCGCCGAGGGCATGCAGAAGCAGATGCAGCAGATGGCCGAGGGCGAGGGACAGGGCGAGGGCGAGAAGGACGGGCAGTCGCCGGGCCGGCAGGGCCGCTCGGGCTCCGCCGACGACGATCCCCTCGGCCGCCCGACCCGCGGGCGCGACCTCTCCAACGGCAATGTCAGGGTGCCCAATGCCGACGAATCCGCGGTGCAGCGCGCCCGGCGGATCATGGAGGAGTTGCGGCGCAAGCTCGGCGACCCCTCGCGTCCGCAGGAGGAACTCGATTATTTCGAGCGCCTGCTGCGCCGGAACTGACGCTGTAACGAACCACCCTTCGGACCGTCCTCGCGTGAGCACGGTCCTCACGAGATCACCGACCCATGTCCGCCAACCAGCTCGTCCTTCTCGCCTGCCTCGCCGTGGCCGTGGTGCTCCTCCTCGGCCTCGTCAACATGATGCGGGGCGGCAGCGCCAACCTCTCGCAGAAGCTGATGCGCCTGCGCGTGCTCCTGCAGTTCGTGGCGATCATCGTCATCATGGGCGTGGTGTGGTGGCGGGCGGCCTGAGCGCCGCCCCCTCTCGAGCATCGTCCCGAAAGGCGGCCGCCGGCTTTCGGCACGATGCAATGACAAGAGGAGCGCGTTGCCCCGGATTCCATATCCTGGGCAGCGTTCCGGTCACTCCTTGCCGCGTTCGAAGGTGACGATGCTGCGGGTTTCGCCCCGATCAGCCCAGTTCGGCATGACGCGCCAGGGGGTCAGCACCTGAAGCCGGTCGCCCTCGATCTTGAACATCCGGGTCTGTTTCGTGCCGACCCATTTCGGATCCCAGGCAACGTCGACATCGGCCGTCCAGCTGTCACCGTCGAGGCTGATCTTCCCGGAATAGGAGACGAGGGTGCTCATCAGGGCGGCACGCTGCGCCTCGGTCTCGGCGGGCTTGCGGCCCTCCCCGGTCAGGATGAAGAAGATGCGCTTCTCCGGCGTGACGTAGGCGTAGCCGGTCGGCTGCTTGCCCATCACCGGCAGCTTCTCGCCGTTCTGGCGCACCTCGACCTCGTAGGAGACGAGCTTCCACAGCCCGTTCAGCCGGGTATCGTCCTCGGCCTGGGCCGGCCCCATGCCGGCAGCCAGCACCATCGCACCCACCATGCCCGTCGTCGTCCGCATCGCTTCCTCCAGCTCCGGTCTATCGCCGAGATGAGACCGTTCAGCTCAACGCGAGAGGGTGCCAGCGGATGCACGGGAGCGAAGACTGCACCTTGCGCGATCACCGCCGCGTCGCGGACGCGCATGAGGGCTGAGAAGAGGCACGCTCAGAGTGTGGCGTCCACGCCCCACCGCGGCGGCAAAAGCGGCGGAGCCGGATGAATCCGCGGGCTGTGCCTCAGGCGCCGTGATATTCGAGGCGGGTTGAAACGGACGGATCGACCGCCGATGAAGTCACCTCTTGCCCGGATTCTCGTCGGCGTCCTCGCCGGCACGGCCGTCACGGCCACGCAGGCCGCCGATCTCCGCGCCGCCCGGGCTCCCGCACCGCCGCCCTACTTCGCTCCCGTCCAGCCCTACTCCATCGTGTCCGAGGTTCGCATCGGCGGCTCGGTTCAGGATCCGGGCAGCGCCGAGGGCAAGCTTCCGGGCTTCAGCACCGCGAACGTCAACGGCGAAATCCTGTTCGCCAAGCCGCAGATCACCACCGACCCGTTCTGGCAGGCCTTCGTGCCGCGTCCGACGGTGGGCGGCAGCTACAACACCGGCGGCCGCACCAGCTACGCCTATATCGGCGCGACATGGACCGTGGACCTCTTCCCCGAGACCCTGAACCGGCGCGTCTTCCTCGAAGGCTTCTTCGGCGGCGCAGCGCATAACGGCTATACCGGCCTGAAGGCGAACGCGCCCTACGGCTTCAATGCTTTGGGCTGCAACCCGCTGTTCCGCGAGGCGGCCGCGCTCGGCTTCCGCATCGACGAGCACTGGAGCGTGATGGCCACCGTCGAGCACATGTCGAATGCCGGCCTGTGCGGCGACAACCGCGGCCTGACCAATTTCGGCGGCAAGCTCGGCTACACCTTCTGACCGCCGGCCGCTTTCGCGGCCTGTCGGACTTTTACGGCTTGCAAAGACCCGCCGGGCGCGAAACATCGCCCGGCGGGTCTTTCACTTCGAGAACAGCGGGCCCGCGGGAGGGACGCCTTGGTCAAGCTCAACCGCATCTACACCCGCACCGGCGACCAGGGCACGACCGGGCTGGCCAACGGCGAGCGCCGCTCGAAGGCGGATCTGCGGGTGGAGGCCTACGGCACCGTCGACGAGACCAATGCCTGCATTGGGCTCGCCCGCCTCACCGCCGAACCCGCCCTCGACGCGATGCTGGCGCGCATCCAGAACGACCTGTTCGATCTCGGCGCCGATCTCGCCACCCCGCCGAGCGACAAGCCGCTGGGCTATGAGCCCCTGCGCGTCGTCGCCGCCCAGGTGCAGCGGCTGGAGACGGAGATCGACACGCTCAACGCCAATATCCCGCCGCTGAAATCCTTCGTCCTGCCCGGCGGGTCGGCCACGGCCGCCGCGCTCCACCTCGCCCGCACCGTCTGCCGCCGCGCCGAGCGGCTGGTGGTGGCGCTGTCGGGCATCGAGAGCGAGGCGATCTCGGCGGAAGCCCTGCAATATCTCAACCGGCTCTCGGACTTCCTGTTCGTGGCCTCCCGCGCGGCCAACCGCGACGGCGCCGACGACGTGCTCTGGGTGCCTGGCCAGAACCGGTGAATATCCGTAAGTCACGCCCCCGATAAGGCGCGTTGACAATCGGGAAATCGCCTCGTTACGGTCCCGCCGCCCCGACAATCCCATCAAACGCGGTCAAGCGGGTCCGAGAGCTGTCCGTCAAGTGACGCCGGGACCTCGCAGGAGCGGAGGAAAGCGACAGCCATGAAGGTTCTGGTGCCCGTCAAGCGGGTCGTCGATTACAACGTGAAGATCCGCGTCAAGGCCGACGGGTCGGGCGTGGAACTGGCCAACGTCAAGATGTCGATGAACCCCTTCGACGAGATCGCCGTCGAGGAGGCGATCCGTCTGAAGGAGAAGGGCAAGGTCAGCGAGATCGTCGCCGTCTCGATCGGCCCGCAGCAGGCGCAGGAGACGCTTCGCACCGCGCTCGCCATGGGCGCCGACCGGGCGATCCTCGTGAAGACCGATGTGAATTGCGAGCCGCTCGCCGTCGCCAAGGTGCTGAAGGCCGTGGTGGAAAAGGAGAGCCCGAACCTCGTCATCCTCGGCAAGCAGGCGATCGACGACGATTCGAACCAGACCGGCCAGATGCTCGCGGCGCTGCTGGGTTGGCCGCAGGGCACCTTCGCGTTCAAGCTCGACTTCGGCGATGGAAGCATCGACGTGACGCGCGAGGTCGATGGCGGTCTCCAGACCGTGTCGCTGAAGCTGCCGGCGATCGTCACGACGGACCTGCGCCTCAACGAGCCGCGCTACGCATCGCTGCCCAACATCATGAAGGCGAAGAAGAAGCCGCTGGAAGAGCTGTCCCCGGAAGGCCTCGGGATCGACGTCACGCCGAAGCTGACCGTGCTCAAGGTCGCCGAGCCGCCGGGCCGGCAGGCCGGCGTCAAGGTCGGCTCCGCGGCCGAGCTGGTGCAGAAGCTCAAGGTCGAAGCCGGCGTGCTCTGACGTCTTTTAGGCCGCGTCGCTCCCGATTTCGGTCGAGCGACGCCCCCTCCCCTCTTCGAAAGTTTTGCCGATGACCACGCTCCTCTACGTCGAGCACGCCAACGGACAGATCAAGGACGGTACGCTGAAGGCGCTGACCGCGGCCAAGGAACTGGGCGCGCCCATCCACGCCCTGGTGCTCGGCACTGGCTCCAAGGCGGCGGCCGAGGCCGCGGCCAAGCTCGACGGCGTCGAGAAGGTGCTGAACGCCGAGGACGGCACCTACGACCACGACCTCGCCGAGCCGAGCGCCGCGCTGATCGCCGCAATTGCCGAGCCCTACGATGCGATCGTGGCCGCCGCCACGACCACGGGCAAGAACACCCTGCCGCGGGTGGCCGCGCTCCTCGACGTCGCGCAGATCTCCGACATCATCAAGGTCGTCTCGCCCGACACGTTCGAGCGGCCGATCTACGCCGGCAACGCGATCCAGACCGTGCAGGCCGGTGCCGGCAAGCGCGTCATCACCGTGCGCACCGCCGCCTTCAAGCCGGCCGAAGCGGGCGGTTCCGCTGCCCCGGTCGAATCCGTCTCGGCCGCGACGCCGGACGCACTGGGTGCCGCCTACAAGTCGGAAGAGATCGCCAAGTCCGACCGGCCGGAGCTGGCCTCGGCCAAGTTCATCGTCTCCGGCGGCCGCTCGCTCGGCTCGGCGGAGAAGTTCAAGGAGCTGATCGAGCCGCTGGCCGACGCGCTCGGCGCTGCGGTCGGCGCCTCCCGCGCGGCGGTCGATGCAGGCTACGCCCCGAACGACTGGCAGGTCGGCCAGACCGGCAAGGTGGTGGCACCCGACCTCTACGTGGCGGTGGGCATCTCCGGCGCGATCCAGCACTTGGCCGGCATGAAGGATTCGAAGGTCATCGTCGCCGTCAACAAGGACGAGGATGCGCCGATCTTCCAGGTGGCGGATTACGGACTGGTCGGCGACCTGTTTCAGGTCGTGCCGGACTTGCAGGCCGAGATTGCCAAGGCCAAGGACCGGTAGAAGGATCGGTAACGGACTGCACGGTACGCGTCGAACCAGCCTCGGGACACTCTCCCGCACCTGCGGCTTGAGGCCGGTTTGACGCATTTGTTGCAGTGCCGCATTCTAGGGATGCGGTCGAGAGGACGATGCCGCAGCAGGTAGGACGCGATACGGGTATGGGCATCGAGATCAAGACGGTCGGCATCGTCGGTGCCGGCCAGATGGGGAACGGCATCGCGCATGTCTGCGCGGCCTCCGGCCTCGACGTTCGGCTGCACGACCGGGATCCCGAGCGGATCGCGGCCGGGCTCGGTCTCATCGACGCGAACCTCACGCGTCAGGTCCAGAAGGGCACGCTGAGCGACGAGCAGCGCCGCAGCGCCCTGGCGCGCATCGCGGCGGCGCGCAGCTTCGACGATCTCGGCCCCTGCGACCTCGTCATCGAGGCCGCCACCGAGGACGAGGCGACCAAGCGCAAGATCTTCCAGACGCTCTGTCCCTCGCTCAAGCCCGACGCGCTGGTCGCGACCAACACCTCCTCGATCTCGATTACCCGGCTCGCGGCCGCGACCGACCGGCCGGACCGCTTCATCGGCATCCACTTCATGAACCCGGTGCCGGTGATGCAGCTCGTCGAGTTGATCCGCGGCATCGCCACCGAGGATCCGACCTACGAATCGGCCAAGGCCTTCATCGCCAAGCTCGGCAAGACCTCGACCATGTCGGAGGACTTCCCGGCCTTCATCGTCAACCGCATCCTGCTGCCGATGATCAACGAGGCGATCTACACCCTCTATGAGGGCGTCGGCTCGGTGGAATCAATCGACACCGCGATGCGGCTCGGGGCGAACCATCCGATGGGCCCGCTGCAGCTCGCCGACTTCATCGGCCTCGATACCTGCCTGTCGGTGATGCAGGTGCTCTACGAGGGGCTGGCCGATTCGAAGTACCGGCCCTGCCCGCTCTTGGTGAAATATGTCGAGGCCGGCTGGCTCGGCCGCAAGACCAAGCGCGGCTTCTACGATTACCGCGGCGAGACGCCGGTCCCGACCCGCTGAGGCGGAATGCCCTAAAAACGAAAAGGCCGCCCGAGACAGGGTCTCGGGCGGCCTTTTCGTGATCGGGGATGTGAGGCCTTACTGAGCCGACTTCTGCGACGGCTGCGGATAGGCCGGGTTCTCGGCCGGCACGTTGCCGCTGTTGGAGGACGGAGCCTTGTTGACGGACCCGGTCGTCATCTCGCGGGCCGATTCCTGGCTCTTGCCGGCATGGTCGGCGGGTGACTCGGCCCGGTTCCAGCTCAGGAGGCCGACGGTCGCCACCGCCAGCAGGGCGAGGCTCGCCACCAGCACGTAAAGGACCGGCTTGCCCTTCGCACCCTGGCGGGCATCGGTCTGGTTCTCGATCTGGGCCATGAAACTCCCTCTCTTCCGCCCGGCAAAGGGGCGGCGTCAGCATCGGTTATGCTTGGCCAACGCCGCTCCGGCTTCGAGAGTTCCTGCTGAAACCTGTGGCCTCAGCGCCCGGTGACAAGCAGGATCTTGCCCGTGTGGCTGCTCGTCTCCATCAGCTCATGCGCCTTGCGCGCCTCTTCCAGCGGGAAGGTGGCGTGGACGATCGGCCGGATCTTGCCCGCCTCGACCAGCGGCCAGACATCCCGCTTCAGCCCTTCGGCGATGGCGGCCTTGGCCTCCTTGGCCTGGGCCCGCAGGGTCGCGCCGGTGATCGTCAGGCGCTTGAGCATGATCGGGGTCAAGGTCAGGCTCTCGGCCTTGTAGCCCTGCATGAAGGCGATCTGCACGAGGCGTCCCTCGACGGCGAGCGAAGCGATGTTCTTCTGGAGATAGGCCGCGCCCACCATGTCGAGGATGACATCGACGCCCTTGCCGTCGGTGAGGCGTTTCACCTCCTCGGCGAAATCCGCCTCGCGGTAGTTGATGGCGGCATCCGCCCCCAGCTCCTCGCAGAACCGGCACTTCTCGGCCGAGCCCGCTGTGGTGAGGACGCGGGCGCCGTGCTGCTTGGCGATCTGGATCGCGGTGGTGCCGATGCCGCTCGACCCGCCATGGACGAGGAAGGTCTCGCCCTTCTGCAGCCGCCCGCGCTGGATCACCGTGGAATAGACCGTGAAGACCGTCTCCGGCAGCCCCGCCGCCTCCACCAGCGAGAGCGGCCCCGGCCGCTTCAGCACCTGCCCCGCCTCGGCGACGGCGAACTCGGCATAGCCGCCGCTGATGACGAGGGCGCAGACCTCGTCGCCCACGGAGAGATCCGTCACGCCCTCGCCCAGCGCGGCGATGCGGCCCGCGATCTCAAGGCCGGGAATCTCGGTCGCGCCCTTGGGCGGCGGGTAGCTGCCCTGGCGCTGCATAATGTCGGGCCGGTTGACGCCCGCCGCGACCACCTCGACCAGCACCTGCCCGGCGGCAGGCTTCGGCAGCGGCACGGTCTCGACCGCGATGACCTCCGGTCCGCCCGCGCCGGTGAAGCGGATCTGGCGCATGGTGTCGGGCAGGCTTTTTGTCATGGGGCTTCCTCGGGGTTCACGCGGCGGGTTGATCGCTCGTACGCCCGGCTCAGATGGCGCATGGGACGAGGCGCGTCGAGCCGTGTTACAACTCGGATGCTGAAGGTGACCTCATGACGAAGCTGCTCGAACTAGCCGTCGAAACCGTCCGCCGGCTCCCCGCCGCCGATCAGAACACAATCGCCGAGGCCATGCTCGGCCTCGCACGCGTCGGCGCAGCGGAGGACATCGATCCCGAGCACCTGGAAGATGTACTGGCCGGGCTGGCCGAGATCGAGAGGGGCGAGTTGGCCTCGCCGAAAGAGATCGAAGCCGCCTTCCGCAGTTTCGAGCGATGAAGCTCGAAGTCTCCCGGCGCGCAACCCGGCGCCTGCGCGAGATCGCTGACCACATCCATCGAGAAAACCCTTCAGCCGCCCTCCATGTACAGAAGACGATCCGAGACGCCTTTGCGCTTCTGACGGTGTATCCGGATGCCGGGCGCGTCGTGCGGCCGAAGGTGCGCCGCTTCGTCGTGCCGAGGCTTCCTTACCTGATCTACTACACCGTCGATGAGACGGCCGATGCCGTCATCATCGTCACGATCCGCCATGCGGCCCAAGCCCGGCAAAGCTGAGCGGAAAACTCACCGCGTGCCGTACATCCGGTCGCCGGCATCCCCTAGACCCGGCACGATGTAGCCGTGGTCGTTGAGGTGGCTGTCGATCGCCGCGGTCCAGACCGGCACGTCGGGATGCGCCTCCTGGAAGCGGGCGATGCCCTCGGGGGCGGCGAGCAGGCAGACGAAGCGGAGATCCTTCGCGCCCCGGCTCTTGAGCCGCTCCACCGCCGCGACCGCGGAATTGGCGGTGGCGAGCATGGGGTCGAGCACCAGCACCGTGCGGTCGGCCAGATCCGACGGGCTCTTGAAATAGTACTCCACTGCCTGGAGCGTGTCGGGATCGCGGTAGAGCCCGACATGGGCGACGCGAGCCGAGGGCATCAGCGAGAGCATACCGTCGAGGAAGCCGACGCCGGCGCGCAGGATCGGAGCCAGCACCAGCTTCTTGCCGGCGATCCGGCGTCCCTCCATCGCCTGAATCGGCGTCTGGATGGTGACCGGTTCGAGCGGCAGATCGCGGGTCACCTCGTAGGCCAGCAGCATGCCGATCTCGTTGAGGAGTTCGCGGAATCCCTTGGTCGAGCGCTCGCCGTCGCGCATCATCGTCAGCTTGTGCTGGACGAGGGGGTGATCGACCACCGTCACCCGCGCCGCGCCACCGCTCTCCGCCTGCATCGAACCCGTCTCCATGGCTGTCGCGATCGGAGAGCACGATGCCACGGGGAGCGGCGGAAACCGAGACGCGCGCGGCGTTTTCTGGAGCATCGTCTTCTTCCGAAAGCCGGTGACCACCTTTCGGGACCCTACACCTAAGGCCGGCGGCTCAGTCGAGGATCGGCGGTGACTTCAGCACCAGCACCGCCCGCTCGGGCAGATCGACGGTGCCGCCGGCCCGCACCGGCGGACGGGTGCCGTCGGGAACCGCACCGGTGGCGAGGGTGGTGTCGAAGACCGGGCGCCAGGGGCCGCCCAGCTCCGGCGGCAGGGCGAAGGGGCAGGGCTCCGGCGCCGCGTTCATGAGGATAAGGACGCGTTCCGAACCCTCGATGTCGTTGCTCATCTGCATGCCGAAGGCGCGGCGCTCACCGTCGCCCCAGGCGGCTTCATCCATCTCGGTCCCGTCCGGGGAGAGCCAGTGGACGTCCTTCAGGTCGGTCTCGCCGACGCGGCTGCCGAGAAGGAAGTGGCGACGCCGCAAGGAGCGGCAGGCCCGGCGCAGGGCCGCGAGGTTGCCGACGAATTCGCTCAGCGTCGGATCGGGATCGGCCTCCCAATCCATCCAGCTCACGGCGTTGTCCTGGCAATAGGCGTTGTTGTTGCCGGACTGCGTGCGCGAGCGCTCGTCACCCATCAGCAGCATCGGCACGCCTTGCGCGAAGAACACGCAGGCCAGCATGTTGCGCTTCTGCCGGGCGCGTAACGCCAGGATGCGGGAATCGTCGGTCGGGCCCTCGATCCCGTAATTGGCCGAGAGATTGTGGCCGTGGCCGTCGCGGTTCTCCTCGCCGTTGGCGTCGTTGTGCTTCTCCGCGTAGGCGACGACGTCAGCCAGCGTGTAGCCGTCATGCGAGGCGACGAAGTTGATGCTGGCCAAGGGCGAGCGGCCGGACGGCAGGAAGATTTCGCGCGAGCCCGAGAGCCCCTGGGTCAGCTTGGCCAGCGTGCCGGCATCCCCCCGCCAGAAGCCGCGCAGATTGTCGCGGAACTGGTCGTTCCACTCACTCCAGCCATAAGGATAGCCGCCGAGCTGGTAGCCGCCCCCGCCGATGTCCCAGGGCTCGGCGATGAGCTTGACCCGCGAGAGCACAGGATCCTGCTGCACCGCCTGGAAGAAGGCGGCCTGCGGGGAGAAGTCAGCGGGCGTGCGGCCGAGGCTGGTGGCGAGGTCGAAGCGGAAGCCCGCGACACCGTAGGCGGTCACCCAGTGGCGCAGGCTATCGAGCACCATCCGCATCACCCGCGGATGGGCGACGTTGAGGGTGTTGCCGCAGCCGGTGCAGTCGATGTTGCGGCGCCGGTTCTCGGGATCGAGCTTGTAGTAGCTCGCATTGTCGATGCCGCGGAAGGCGAGCGTCGGCCCGAGATGGTCGCCTTCCGCCGTGTGGTTGTAGACCACGTCGATCAGGGTCTCGATGCCGGCCGAGGCGAGTTCGCGGATGGCGAAGCGCAGACCGCTCGCGCCGCCCTCGCCGAGATAGCGCGGCTCGGGGGCGAAGTAGTTGTAGGGCTGGTAGCCCCAGAAATTGACGAGCCCCTTGTCGACGAGGAAACGGTCGTCGGCAAACGCCTGGATCGGCAGGAGTTCGAGGGCGGTGACGCCGAGCTTCAACAGGTGCTCGATGATCGCCGGATGGGCGAGCCCGAGATAAGTGCCCCGCTCGGCCTCCGAGAGCGCCGGATGCGTCCGGGTCAGTGCCTTGACGTGGGCCTCGTAGATCACCGTCTCGTGGAGCGGGCGCGGCGCCGGCAGGGCGACGGCATCGGGTGTCTCGGGCCGGGTGACGACGCCGCGAGGCAGGAAAGGGGCGCTGTCGCGCCGGTCGATCTGATCCTCGCGGGCACCGCCGCGGCGGTGGCTGTAGAGCGCGTCGTGCCAACGGATGCGGCCGGCGATCTCGCGGGCATAGGGATCGAGGACGAGCTTGGCCGGGTTGAAGCGATGCCCCGCCGCTGGGTCCCAGGGGCCGAACACCCGGTAGGCGTATTGCTGGCCCGGCAGCAAACCGTGCAGATAGCCGTGGAAGACGTCGTCGGTCCGGCAGGGCAAGCGGATCGTGCGCGATTCGTGCCTGGCGCCCGGCTCGAACAGGCAGAGATCGACCCGCGTCGCGTTCTGCGAGAAGAGGGCGAAGTTGACACCGCGGCCGTCGAAATGCGCGCCGAGCGGCGTCGGCAGGCCCTCCTCGATGACGATCATCCCAGTCCTTCGTGAAGCGGGGCCCGTCGATTCAGGGTCCCGTCAAAGCGCATGCTCCCGCCTGCGGCCCCTCAGGATGAGGCCGCGGGCGGGAGCATGCCTCGATCGATTCTGAAAAACTCAACCGGCTCGGACAATCAACCGCTTCGCCATTCGGGCAAAACTACTCCGCCGCTGCGGCCGTCGTGCTCGGCGGCTCGCGCTCGACAGTGCGGAAGGTTTCCAGCTCCACCATGAAGTTGCGTGCCCACCAATCGACATCCTCGCGCAGCATGCGCTCGGCCATCGGCTTCCAGCGTTCCAGGCGCTCGCCGCGGGGCATGTAGAGCGCCTGCCGGATCGCCTCGGCGACCTCGAAGCGGTCGTAGGGGTTCACGAGCAGCGCCTCGGGCAATTGCCGGGCGGCACCCGCGAACTTGGACAGCACGAGGACGCCGGGGTCCTCCTCGCTCTGGGCGACGACGTATTCTTTGGCGACCAGATTCATGCCGTCGCGCATCGGCGTGACGAGGCCGACGCGGGCAGCGCGGTAGAGGCCGGCGAGCACGGGCCGCGGATAGGCCTTGGTGACGTACTGGATCGGCGTCCAGGCCGGCTCGCCGAGCATGCCGTTGATGTCGCCGACCTTCTCGTTCACCTCGCGGGCGAGCTGCTCGTATTCTGGCACCTCGCTGCGGGATTTCGGGGTGATCTGGATGTAGACGACGTTGCCGCGCTGATCGGGATTCGAGGCGAAGAAGCGATCCACCGCCTCCATCCGCTCAGGGACGCCCTTCGAATAGTCGAGCCGGTCGACACCGATGAGCAGCTTGCGGGTGCGCAGACCGGCCATGGTCTCGCGCACGACCTTGTTGGAGCCGGCCTTGTCGGCAGCTTCCTTGAAGCCCGCCACGTCGATGCCGATGGGGAAGGAGCGGATCCGGGTGCGGCGGCCGTCCACCATCATCGAGCCGCCGCCGAGCGGAATCGCCCGCATCGTGTCGATGAAGTTGCGCGAGAGGTTCTGCACGTCCGAATCGGTCTGCAGACCGATCAGGTCGTAATCGGCCATGGCGCGCAGCAATTCGCTGCTGGCCGGCAGAGTGTTGAACACGTCGGCCGCCGGCCACGGGATGTGGTGGAAGTAGCCGATCGGGTTGGCGATGCCCTGGCCGCGCAGCTCGGAGGCCAGCGGCAGCAGGTGGTAATCGTGCACCCAGATCAGGTCGTCGGGCTCGACCAGTTTGGCGAGCGCTTGGGCAAAGGTCTGGTTGACGCGCTGGTAGCCGGCATAATCCGAGCGGGAGAAGGTCCCCAGCCCGATCCGGTAATGCATGATCGGCCAGAGCGCCCGGTTGGCGAAGCCGGCATAGTACTCGCGGTGGTCCTGCGGCGAGAGATCAAGCACGGCGTACTGGATCGGCCCGCGGTCGATCAGCTCCGGCTCGGTGCTCGGATTGTCGCAGATGTTTCCGCTCCAGCCGAACCACAGCCCCTCGTAGGAGGAAAACGCCTCCTTGACTGCGACGGCGAGCCCCCCTGCGGAGACCGCATCCTTGCCCTCGGCGGGCACGGCGACACGGTTGGAGACGATGATCAGACGTGCCACGAACCCGGCTCCGGTCCTCGCTGGAGCCGGCACGCGGGGCGCGCCGGCCAAAGGGTCTTGAGGGTCTTGCGTCTGGGGGAAAACGCGCGGAAGCCTGGCGCGATCCGTCGGACGGCAGCCAAGCGCATCGCCACCGGCGGGTCAAGCAGGCGGCCTGACGATGTCACCGCTGTTCCATCTCGCATCCGCCCGCCCGGCCCCCGTGCACGCCCGCGTTCTCGGCAGTGCAGCAGAGCGGTGACCACCATGCAAGGGCTAAGCTGAACGGGCGCTGACATCCAGCCCCGGAGCAGAACCCGCCCACGGCGTACGATCGATGGAAACGTCGACATGGGAGTGGCGGTGCTTCCTCGCATTTTCTCATTACGCCCGAGCCCTCTCCATCCGGCGCAACGCCGCGCGGAAGGGGCTCTGAAAGCGGAACCCCACGAGGCGGCAAACGGTTCTCCGGCCGAGTTCATCACAGATCGAAGCGCAATCCGCGCCGATCAGAGAGTCCAGCCGGAGACACGCCCATGACATCGTCCGCGTCCCCAGATCCCGTCGGCGGCCCCAAGCCGGCCGAGACCAAGGCCGATTTGGAGGATCTGCGCCACGACGTGGAGGACACTGCCAGCCTCGCGGCCGAGCGCAGCAAGGGACTCGCCGCGGCCGCCCGCCAGCAGGCGCTCGCCTATGTCGACGACCGCAAGGGCGAGGCCGCCCGCTCCGTTTCGGACCTTGCCAAGTCCCTGCGCGATTCCGGGAAGACCTTCGATGACCGCCCCAACATCCGCGCCTTCTTCGACAGCGCGGCTGAGGGCCTCGACGATCTCGCCGGCTCGATCGAGCGGCGCAGCCTCGACGATTTCTACCGCGAGGCCGAAGCCTATGCCCGCCGCTCCCCGGTGACCGTCGCAGTGGGCGCCTTCGCGGCAGGCTTCCTGCTGTCGCGCTTCGTCAAGGCGTCGGGCGAGGCGGAGACGGATCGTGCCCATGGCCGTGCCCATGGCCGCGCCCATGGCCGCGCCCGTGACCGCGCCTTCGACGGCTACCGGGCCTGAGGGGCGGGAACCATGGCAAGCCCCCATAATCCCTCCTCCTCACCCCCTCCGCCCCCCTCGTCGATCCAGTCCCTCGTCGCGGACGCCCTGCGCGAGGCGAGCGAGCTTGCCAGCAAGGAGATCGCCCTCTTCCGCACGGAGATGACGAACAACGTCCGCTCGTTGTTCGTCGGCCTGGCGATGATGGTGGTCGCCGCCGTGTTCGCGGTGACGGCGATGCTGGTGCTGATCGGCGCTCTGGTGAAGTACGTCGCGACGCTGGTGGGCTCCGAATGGCTCGCGGCGCTGCTGGTCGGCGGCGGCCTGCTGCTCGTGGCGGTGGTGCTCGGTATCATCGGCGCCCGGTCGATGTCGCTGTCGAATCTCGCGCCGACTCGGACCACGCGGCAGGTCCGGCAGGATGCCCGCGCACTGACGGAAAGGGTTTCGGGATGAGCGAATCGATCTCGGACCTGGAGAAGGACATCG
>JAESFL010000309.1_pt1 | contig 40139 bp, 42 predicted proteins | sample 9269401 | NCBI WGS metagenome assembly JAESFL01 (sample SAMN14506025, study PRJNA617098) | algae metagenome | isolation source: Gloeocapsa sp. UFS-A4-WI-NPMV-4B04 and co-occurring heterotrophs from desert... | place: USA: Utah | collected 2006-10-01 | reverse complement strand
AAAGTGTGAGTAGGCGAAAGCAATCCTTGCCTGAGTCTGCTTAACTCTTCAAAGCGCCTTTTTTTAGTGTTAACTCATTTACTCAGCAGTGCTGAGTCTCTTTGCTATGGATAGTCTAAGCTCCAGTGATAATCGAAACTAAAAAAGTTGGTATTCAAGTCTTGACCAATCCCTCAATTTGAGTCAAATAGTCGTTGAGAACTTTCAGATAATGCTCTGTTTTATATCCCTGAAATTGAACGTAGCCTTCGCTTATCGGGATAATCGTAGACATTGGCCTACTCCTATTTAGCTAACTTGACTTTTCTCCATCGCCTTCTAGAGAAGCTCAACTGACAGCTAAAAGCGCGCTGCCACGCAATTTTTCGAGTTTTTATGCAAGTTATACTGACATGGTTATGAGAAGCAAAATCATTGAAATAACGAATACGATTCCAACAGCGCTTAAAATGCGACGTAACGAAAGCTGACGAACGGCTTTAGCAATAATTTTGCTAGGACCTGCTGTGCCTGCATTTAAGCGCGGAAAATCAGATTGCGGTACATCAAACTCCAGAAACTCACATAAGGGTTTCCAACCCTGTTGCACATTAAATTCTAGAAGCCGATTAGGTGCAATTAATTTGCGAACTCGCTCATTGTGCCGACGATAAGTGTCAATTATGACCTCTCGAACTGGTCCTGATTCATCGAAAGCATGATCACCAAAAATCAACTGGCTTAGTTTGGTTGCATAAGGAAAAAATCGATTTAGGGGAGGGAGAAAACGCAAAGAGCGAAATCGATGCATTGCCATGACAAGTCGGCAGTAAGATGCAAACCATTCAGACTCTTCACGAAGAGTTAAAACGACTTTAGCATCGGGAAAAGCCTCTGCAAGCTCCTGAAAATAGAATGCACAAGGCAGATCAGTTGTGGCAATATAGCCATGTAGCAATTGCTTCCAGATTAGTTGATCAACTTGACGACGATTAAACGCTAAATCTGACCAAATTTCTAAGTGCTGCGGTCGGTTTAGAACCTCTGTCATGTGATAAGCACGAGCACCATTGCCATAGAGAATTTCTAATGCTCGTTTAATAGACTCAGTGCCAGTGCGAGGCATACCTGCCACAATTACTTGTGGATAGGAAGATATTGTTTGAGGTGACATAAAAAGTAGAAAGTGAAATTGATGGTGAATGTTTTAGGAAATGCACTCTCCTTAATTGCCGAATTAGTAGAAACTAAGATGACAACGTTGCAGAAACTAATAACGTAAACGCACCAGCAGTAGCATATTAATCTGTAAAATACTTCACATTGATGTTCTACTGTTCATTGTCCTGCTGCCAGATGAATCGGTCGCTCAACACATTGATCTCATGAAGCATTAGAATTACGTTGCCGGAAAGAGAAATCATCTTGTGATGGACACTGAACTTGTTTAATACCTTTCGTTTGAGCATTTTGTCTGAGATCATTGACCCAGATTTGAAGTTACCTGAATTACTTATGCAAGTCTAATCTTTTGAAATCAATTCTTTAAATGAATTAGTCCCTACCTCTTGCACTGATTGATAAATTTTTGAAGCTTGAGTACACATAGTAGCAACTAATAAAGCTAGAGTTGCTAAAACTCCGAACAGGACTACCTTACTTGTAGTATTAGATTCCTCTTCTGTGATTGGTTGGTTGGTATCTGCTTGGATTTCCTCTTTGATGGTTGAACTCCAATCACTACCAGTTTGCGACCATAAACTTATTAAGTTGAGGTCTTCTAGGGATTCGTATTTAGTCGTAGGTTTGTTGGTATTGTTATCTAACATCTATTTCTCCTGTAACTAGTGAATTAACAAATTGCTGCAAGGTAGCCAAGAATTCATCGTTTTCAATAAATTGATGCCAATACTTTATCCGCAGCAGATCGAAATGCAATTGCTGCACCTGCGCTCATGTCACGCGGCGCACAGATACGATTTCTCACATAGGCAAGCGCGATCGCTCCTACCGCAGAAGAAAACGGGTCGAGATTCTCTTTACCGCCTACTCGACCCCAAGGTAGTTGAGTTTTATTTCCATGTAGTAAGTAGTCTGCAAGTAGCTTAAGATGAAACTCGATCGCATTTTTGACGGCTGAGATATCGCCATTCGCAGCTAGAGCTTGCGCGCCAGAGTTTTTGAGAATATCAGCGATCGCAACTTCAGAGTTGTCACTTAACCTTTCTGCCGCTTCTGCGCGATATTGCATTGTTTCACTCAAAACAGGATCTAACGGCAAAGGATTTGCGATCGGTTCTAGACCCCATACGCGACGCATCAGAAGATTGAATGTTGCGGCATCTGTTTTAACTCGCGCATAAGCAGGACGCTCGTTTAAGGCTGTAAGCCAAGCGTTCACATTTGGAAATCGTGGATTGCCCTTGATGTGATAGTCCCGATAGACAGGTAGACTTGCTGCTAGTCGATCAAGATGAGGAACATACACAATATCCACTAAGCTAAACGTACTCAGAAAGTAGGAACCTAAGTATTTTGCTAAGGCTTGCTCAAGTTCGTCTAGCTTCGCTTCAAAGGATGCTTGTAAGGTTGCTAACTCATCCGCATCAGCAGGTCCCATTAAGAATTTGTAGCCAGCTTCGTTAGAGCCATTCGTTTCGGCATCTTCAATTAACTGTATGGCGATCGCGTTTTCTTCGGGATCAAGAGGAAGCAGTGGCGAATCACTAAATCGCGCTTCTAAAGCCAGTAGAATGTTCTTCGACCCATAAACTAACTCGCCTTCAATCTTCGCAGCCGGAACCAGTTTTGTTGGAACAAGATCGATGTACCATTGCGGCTTATTGTTCAAATCAATAAACTCAGTTGCAAACGGAATTTCCTTTTCTTCTAAAGCAAACCAAACTCGCTCACAGAAAGGACACCAAGAATTTGTATCGCGATAGAGCAAAACAGGCGGTGAAGTCTCTAGAGGAAGTTTATACAAACTGCTTGGAATCGGTGCAGTAGAAGGCGATTGTCCGGGTCTACGTACTCGTCGAGCAGAAGTGTTATTTTGAGCAATTTCTAAAAGTTGCTCCCAACTCAATGAAGTGTTTTGACCTGACATTATTACCCCCGTTTGTAACAGTGTTCATGATCGTATTCATGTTACGGTCTATTGCTATATGAGGCTGAATCAAACTCATTCTCCCAGCGCTCCTAGTTCCATCAAGGTAACGCTTCAATCAAGCGTAAAAGTCGCTGTCTTGTCAAGCAGTTGTGATGCAAATACTTTTGAGCGACGAACGCTCTATCTCAATTGTGTTCTACCGTCTCTTCCTTAAGTGAAAATTGAACACACAACTTGACAGCGAAGTTTCATGGCTTTTACCTCTTTCTTTAGTTAAAAGGTCTAACTTATGGGATGGCTCTCCTAACTTTTGCGTTTCCAACTGCATAGCGCAGCAGTTTCACATATACCAATAAAATCGGTTACAGAAATTCGGAACTTCTTCGGGCGAAGGGTCTAAATTTGTTCGGAGTAGTTCGCTTCATTACTGGAATCAGTTGCTTAGTTACGATTAATTTGTCTAATGTTGTTCAACAAAAAGTAATTAGTCGCTGCTTAAAAATGTCCAAAAGATCGAAGACATCAGAGTAGTAAAAAGTGAATCTCATCTCTCAAAAACTGCGTCTGAGTAAGGCGCGATGTAAAAGGATAATGTAAAGCAGCCTGAGCCGAATGGTAAACTCGTCAAGCACATTATTCTAAAACTAAGGGAAGAAAGGCAGAGATGCGGAGCAAACCATCTAAGGTTGGTATAGTCGGCGCAGGTCATGTAGGTGCGGAAGTGGCATATGCGTTGGTGCTACTACGCATCTGTGATCAGGTCATTTTATTTGACCGAACATTATCTAAAGCACAAGCAGAAGCTTGGGATATTGAAGATGCAATTCCACTCCTATCAGAAATGGATTTGCTACCAAGTGATCAATACGAAGAGCTTGCAGATTCTGATGTGATTGTAATTACAGTTGGCGCAGCCGCAGACAAAGGTGAAGACCGACTTGCCTTGTTGGGTCGTAATGCAGACATTATCCGCTCAGTCATAGAGGAATTAGATCGGGTAGCACCGAATGCGATGATCATTTTGGTTAGTAATCCCGTTGATGTATTAACCCGAATCGCCATTGAAACGTCGTCTAGACCTGAAAATTTGATCTTAGGATCGGGAACCGTTCTAGATACTGCAAGACTGAAATATCAGCTTGGAAAACAACTTAATGTCAGTAAACAAGATATTTATGTATATGTCATCGGAGAACACGGCAACAGCGAGTTTATTGTCTGGTCAAGTGCCTCAATTGGGTTAATTCCTTTAGCTGAATTTTTGATTTTAGGGGAAACAACGTTAGAAAACTTCAAGCACGATTACGTTGAGTTTACACGCCAGCGCGGTTACAGCATTTCTGAACGCAAAGGATACACCAGTTACGGTGTAGCAACTGTCGTCACGCAATTGATTGAGGCGATTTTACGAGATGAGAAGCAGATATTTACGGTTTCAGTGAAGGCGGATGCTAAATATGACATTGGTAGCGAGGTCGTACTCGGTCTGCCTTGTGTTATTGGTCAGCAAGGAATTGAACGAAAATTGGTATTACCTAGAAATATAGAGGAACAGCGATCGCTTTTAGCCTCAGCTACTAAGTTAAACGATGCTTTTAACTCTTTAGGAGAATTAAATCAAGATCAATAACTGAAAATAATTACACTAAAATTTTTACTTAAAATGGTCACGTTTAACGTTCTGGTTAAGCGGCTGTTACGATCTTGGCATACACCAAAATTGTTCGGAATCCCGCTTCAGCAAGTTGCTATGTAGCACAGTAACGTTAATTATAAACAGTTGCAGATAGCTCTATTTGCGGTGTTTGGCATGACGTTGATAATCCTTAAAACGCAGCTTGGCGATTATACTTCTTGAAATTCTGGCAACGATGCCCTCGCCTCGACCACCTGCGCCTTTGTCTAATGCAACATTGGTCTGTGGCAACATCCTGTGCAGAAACTCATGAGTTTCTTGAATACTAATAGGTAAAGTTTCAACTGTTGAAAAAAGAGTCTAAGCGAGTGGGTTTACCCCTCGATTAGACAACAGCTAGAATCCTTCGCGCTTTTAGCCGAAGGAGTGTCAATGCCTAAAACGAAGTTACCATTGGGTAATAGGATAATGCGAGAGTTTGTAGCATCTATTTTTTCAGTAAGAACAACCTCACCTTCAAAACTAACTGCCTCTTCCAGTAACACCCCTTTGTTACCTAAAGGGTGATAAGTCGGAATACTCGGATATTTTGTCATAGAGTTGAGTTTATTTAAGTCACAACTCCGCAGTGAAAACTCGTAACTCATACCATATTTTTATTAATACCGCTATTATACTACAGTTGTAGTACCAAAGTTTCAAAAGTCAATATTTGTGAACGTCTTACAGGCAACTCAAAGCGACGACGGTAATTAAAATAATGCCTGTTAAAATTTTCAGCAAAGATCAACAAAGGGAATTGTCAGCACTGGGAGTAATCACGGTCTACGATAGCTGAATTAAGGCACAACCCGACCTGCCTGAATTCTGGTCTATCTGCTCGTATAGCACGTCTATCCACTTATCGTCTGAATATGGCTTATTAGCATCAGTCAATACTATCCAATGCTGGTCTATTCCCAAATCGGTGCGAATTATTCTAAACTTCCTCGACTCAACAGTCTCTAAAGCTTTCTCTGCTACAATTCTGTCATTTACTAAATATACAGCTACCTTAAATAGCTTACCTTGGGCGTTTTCAATTTTTATCACTGCATTGATAAAGAGCGATTTCCACCAGTAATCTGTATCTTCCATGTCCAAACCTTTCGACTCCATGTCTGTGACTGCAAGCGGCAAGCGCTCAGTGACTACAGAGCGGACAGTTTCAAAACTTACACTACTATCCAGTAGCCGCAGCTGATTAACAGATTTCCTAAACCAAATGACTTGGTATGACATTCACTTTTCCTAAAAAACAGTTTTTAAAGACTTGCAGTAGAAAGATTGACATACTCCTCGGCGTGAACGCACGGGGATTCTAATTCATGGTTCACAGAAGTCCGCTTGCTATATCAGATTGCTCATCAATAGTATTGGCGGTTTTCTCCCCACGCTTTTCCTCTTGCGAGGCAGATTCCTTTTGCCCAAAGGTACTGTTGTTCCATTCAACTCCCAACACTTTCATCCCTTTAGTGAGGATGTTAATCGCCGCATTCGTATCACGGCAAATTTCCACTCCACACGATGAGCATGAATGAGTCCTATTACTGAGTGACTTTTTCACCCGATGTCCACAATTCGAGCAATCAAGTGAAGTATAGTTAGGGGAAACCCCTACTACGCACTTTTCCCAAATCTTGCCGTAGTAGACTAACCATTGAGTGAATTGATACCAACTAGCATCCGTTATCGACTTAGCTAAATGGTGATTTTTGACCATGTTCAATATCTTCAAATCCTCATAGACAACCACATCGTTAGAGTGGACTACGCACCGAGCTTGCTTTATTGCCCAGTCTTTACGCTGCCTAGTGATTTTTAAATGAACCTTACCCAGTCTAATTCTTGCTTTATGGTAGTTATTTGATTGCGGTTTCTTCCCTTTAATACACTTCTTACTAACCCTTCTTTGAGCCTTTTTAAGTCTACTCTCAGACTTTCTCAAGAACTGGGGATAAATAATGGCGTTATCGTTTTGGTCTTTGGTGAAATATTTTAAACCCAAGTCTAAACCAACAACATTACCTGTATATTCTCCTTCTTCCTTACGGTCAGCATCAAAGCAAAATTGAGCATAATACCCATCTGCTCTCTTGACTACCCGAACGCGATTTATCTTGAGACGAAATAAGTCTTCCCTCGTTTGAGCGTTGCAGTATATAGCAAGCGTTCCAATCCCGAATCCATCAGTGAAAGCAATACTCTTACAATCGGGGGATAGCTTCCAGCCTGAGACTTTGTACTCAACTGTTCGGCAATGCTTTTTAAACTTAGGATATCCTTTCTTTTTCTCCTGCTTTTTACAACGACTATAGAAACTAGATATGGATGCCCAAGCTCTTTCGGCGCTGGCTTGACGCGCTGCGGAGTTTAACTTTAATGCAAAAGCAAACTTACGAGCTAAATCTTTGCACAGCGAGTATAAGTCAACTTTACCAACACCTCGATTATCCATCCAATAACGGACTGCTTTATTCCTAATAAACTGAGCAGTACGAATTGCAGAGTCAATTGCTTGGTATTGTTCCTTACTCCCGTTTAGTAGCTTGGCTTCTCTTACTATCATGTTTATATTTTATCACATAATATTGCAGATAAAACAATATAAAATAGTACTCGAAGAAAGGGGCTTTAAACCCAACTTTCTGATAAAGGATGTTTATCACCCGATTTTCCTACTTAACCAAATTTTCCCTGTAGAAAGGTTGATGAGGATGATAAAAAAGAGGGCGTAAACTAATCAAAATTGTGATGCCTATCGAAAGGAAAATGGCCAAGTGCAAAGTCAGTCGTGGGGGTCAAGAAGTACCAGTGCAGAACATAAACGAATAAAGGCGTATCTATGAAGTTTAGTGTTCATCATTATAAACAGCATTAACGTCTAGCAAAGTCAGCCGGATTCTGGTCTCGTCGGTGCTGAACGGGAATGGACAGACTCTGCTGATCACCTGCTAGCGCAGCAGTTGTCTCTAAGGATTCTCTTAACCTTTTAGCGGCATAAATTGACATATCTCGTGGCACATTAATCCGGTCACGCAAGTATCGCAGGGCAACATCAGAACCTGGGGGCGGTAGACAAGCTTGGCGGGTAATCAGGTTAGTCAAGGCACACCGCAAGGCTTCATCCATCAATGTGTTGTTAGCGGGGTTGACGCGAATAATATCGGCGCGGTGCTTAATTACGCGGTAAAGCGCTTCAGCACGGGAAGTTTCCGGTTCAGGGTATACCACATCGGGTAGACCATCCCAGGGGCCATGATCAACTCTTGCTTTGTTAATTTGCATCTGAGGCTCACCGTTTTCCCAGCATCCTCCCATTTGGGGTGGTAGATCATGGACATGGGTATGGAAATCGCTCTGTGTGCCTCGGTAGGTTGGTCGGCTTTCCATTGCTGCAAACCAGTCGGATAAGCGAGGATTTTCTTCGCGGATAGAGTACCCCTTGTAATAGTACAGACTGGCATTCATGCGTTCGAGATAGGGGGTGAAGATGACATCGACCGTCCCAAATTCATTGAGAAAATAAGGAGATAGTGTGGAACCGAGGGCAGCTTCGACCTTTGCCACCACACCTATAAATTGAGCGCGGTTTCGTTGCTCTTGCCGAGCTGAAGTTGTTGGATAGCAAAGCCAAGCGCACCATGCTCTAAATAACAATCGCTCTAGTTGTCGGAGTGGCAGCACTATGGGATGTTTCATGCCTAGCCCCAAGGGTTCGTAGGCTTGTTCCAAGGCAATCAAAATGTCATCACTTTCGGTGATAATGCGACCATCTAGCTCAATTGCGGGTAGCATTCCTGAAGGTACTTTACGCTTATACCAACTCTCTTTTTCTCCATAACAGAACATAGTTACTTTTTCGATGCGATAGGGGATTCGTTTTTCCTCTAGCCACAGCCAGATTTTCTGGCAGTAGGGACACCAAGCGTGGTTATCGCGGTAGAGCGTCACCCTCACGTCGGCTTCAGTTTGACCAAATAAACGCAACCGAGCTTGTGCATTGGTTGGGCCATTGACAGTATCAATATGAAAGTTTGTAAGGGCTTCTAGTTCTAACCAGCTTAGAGCGGTGATCGTCGTGGAGTTAGATGTCATTTTGAATTAAAAGTTATTGGTTTATAAATATTTCGTACTATGGCGCGGCTGCCTGTTGTCATTAGCTTGATGTTACTTTAACGCTGCTGCCTCATCTTAAGCGACGAAGATTCTTAGGAGAGACCAAAGAAGGGAATCGACAAGTCGCTGTTAGATTAATTAAGAACTCAAAAATTGGGCGTAAGATCAACTAATGAAAGAAATAACACGCCGCAAATTTATTGCAACTGCTACTTTGGCGACGGGTTTTGCACTAGCCGTGCAACCAATTTCTGCCAAAGTCGTCACTACCGACGCAAAGGGATTGGTCGCAGGGACAGTAAAAATTCCAGTTCAAGATGGTGAAATCCCGGCTTACAGAGCAATGCCTAGCAAAGGCAAGGATTTCCCAATTGTGGTAGTAATTCAGGAAATATTTGGCGTACACGAGCATATTCAAGATGTTTGCCGTCGGTTTGCCAAGTTGGGATACAGTGCGATCGCGCCGCAATTATTTGTGCGTCAGGGCGATGTGTTGAAGTTGAGTAACGTTGATGAAATTCGTAAAGTAGTACGCTTAGTACCGGATGATCAAGTATTATCTGACCTTGATTCCACAGTAGCCTGGGCTGTGAAATTGGCTAAGGGTGATGCTAACAAATTAGGAATTACAGGCTTCTGTTGGGGTGGTCGGATTACCTGGCTGTACGCAGCACATAATCCGAATGTTAAGGCGGGTGTTGCCTGGTACGGGAGGCTAGTAGGAGATGTTACTAAACTTACTCCTAAGCACCCCGTCGATATTGCATCTGCTCTGAAAGTTCCTGTACTCGGTCTTTATGGTGGCAAGGATACAGGAATTCCCCTAGAGCAGGTGAATCAAATGCGCGATCGCCTAAAGTTGAGCAGCAGTAAATCGGAAATAATTGTTTATCCAGATGCACCCCACGCCTTTTTTGCTGACTACCGCCCCTCCTACCGCGAGACAGAAGCTCGTCTTGGCTGGCAACGGCTTCAGGCATGGTTTAAGGAGTACGGAGTATAAATAAGTTGAATATGAACTAAAGCTTGAAAATGCTCCTAGCTTTTCTTTAGTTGCATCGAAGCAGAAAAGCTAGAAAGCAGATAACAAAATGTCTTGTGCGTCATTATTCCTAAATTTCACGCCAACTTTTCTGATTGCTTTATGTTAGTCTACCCAATTGACAACCGCTATCAACAGTTTCAGGTTTCATGTCTCGGCCCCAGTATCGCACCTGTAATGGTATCTAATGCTGTTAATCTTGCTGAATAATGGACAAAATTTCCAGCTAGATCACACTGCTTTCAGGAGCATACTTAATAGCATTATCTAGTGAATTTAAAATTACTTGCCCTGTTAATCGATCTACCAAAACTTGAGGTGGATTGACGGTACATATTTTTAATTCAACCGTGTCGATTAAAAAGCATTGATCCTGCTTGGTCAGTTGGCATTAGCAGAACTTCGCTAATATTCACATGAAGCGGTCGAGTAACACAGAAAAATACTACATCAGCAACATCAGCTGGAGTCAGGGGCGTTAGTCCTTGATAAACTTGTTTTGCCCGTTCAGTATCGCCGCGAAAGCGCACTTGGCTAAATTCTGTTTCCACTAAGCCAGGATCAACACAACTAACACGCACTGGCGTACCTAACAAGTCTTGTTTCAACCCTTCGGAAATAACTCTGACGGCGGCTTTGGTTGCACAGTAAACATTGCCATTCGGATAAGTTTGGTGTCCAGCAGTCGAACCAAGATTTACGACATGACCGCGATCACGATTAACCATCCCAGGTACAATCAAGCGCGTAAGGTAAAGCAACCCTTTAATATTGGTGTCGATCATTTCTTCCCAATCTTGGAAACTACCCTCGTGGAGTTTATCTAAGCCGCGACTCAAACCAGCGTTATTAATCAGAATATCTACTGATGACCAAGCATCAGGTAGGTTAGTGAGTGCTGATTCAACAGAGGAGCGATCGCATACGTCCAGGGGTAACAAATGTACAGCACTGGTAAATTTATGCAATTCATCTGCCAATTGCTCTAACCGCTCTTGTCGTCGAGCCACCAAAATCAGTTTTGCACCCGCAGCCGCAAAGATCCTGGCTATTGCTTCCCCAATCCCACTACTAGCGCCAGTAATCAAAACAATTTGATCTTGAATCGACATCATAATTCAGCACTCACAAGTCAGAATAGATAATATTTCCTCCTATCTCCTGTCTACTGACTTCTAGCTGCTGGCTTTTGAGTTGTGGCGCTTCCTGCACCTACCACTTGAAGGCGCTGAGTTACCATAGTCATGCCATCCCCGCGTACTAAAATTGCCGAAATCCAGCGATTATCTGCATTATTTGGCGCACGACCAATCTTAAAAAGTCCACCTGCTGGCAATAATTCCAACTCTACTGGTGTGGGATTAAGATATTTGTCTGCTCTAATCGGTTCTTCGATCGCTGCTCCTAGTAAATAATCATCGCCCAATGGTTCTTGAACAATGGCATCAAAGTTATACTGCTGACCAACTTTAACTTTCTGTGGTAATCTTACATTAACTGTCGGTGGCTTTGCACCTGCACTCAACTGGCTATTTTCTGACAAAATATCCTGCCGCACAATCTTGCCATTTTCATAGCGCTGCCGCGATTTAATAGTTGCTTTAAGAGCTAATTTTCTGCTGTCTTGTGTCTGACTGCCGCTAATATTAGTAATTGTCTCAGCGATGATCGCTCTACCTTCGTTTTGCCAAGATTGCAGTTGTGTCTGGTACTTCAACTGAGGATAACGCTGCCAAAGTTGAGTCAAAGCATTCTCCATATTTTGGCGCGTTAAACCATCCGAATGCGTGAAATTCGGGCTGTAAAATTGCATTACTGCTTTAACATTGCGCTGGTTCGCTGCGGTATCAATTTGCGTCAACATATTTTGTAACTGAGGGGGCGCAGTTTGAGGCGGTGCAGCAGTAGCGCGGTTCCAGCTAGTTGTTAACGCCAATGTAAGCAGAAGAAGCGCTATGCTACTAAGTTGACTTTTACTTGAAATTCTGAAGAGATAGCGGCTAAAAGTAATAAATTTACGCATGAGTGATAGTTTGGATAGTTGATCGAAGTAAGCAGTTAATTGTTTGATTTTAAGTTAACTTAGGTGATCGCTTGATAGGAGCTAATGGCAAACGCACCAACAAAATTACTAATTGCTGCTAGTGGTACTGGTGGACACTTGTTTCCAGCGATCGCTCTGGCTGAACAATTGCCAGATTATCAAATTGAGTGGCTGGGCGTTCCCAATCGGTTAGAAACTCAATTAGTTCCCAAGCAGTACCCGTTACACACAATCGCCGTTGAAGGATTCCAAGAGCGCTTGGGACTAGGTACTGTGCAAATTTTAGCTAAGTTCATGCGTTCAATTGTTCAAGTGCGGCGGTTACTGAAACAAGGTAAGTTTCAAGGTGTATTCACAACAGGCGGTTATATTGCCGCCCCTGCTGTAATTGCAGCGCGATCGCTTTCTTTACCTGTACTATTCCACGAAGCGAATGCTATCCCAGGTAAAGTAACTCGCTTCTTTAGTCCTTGGTGTAGTGCGATCGCGCTTGGCTTTGAACCAGCTAGTCAATATCTCACCCGCGCCAAAACAAGTTACACCGGAACACCAGTTCGCGCTCAGTTTCAAGTAAATGAATTGCCTCCTCTAGAGTTGCCGATTCCTAAAGACGTTCCCCTAATTGTAGTCGTCGGTGGCAGTCAAGGTGCTGTTGCTGTTAACCAATTGGTGCGTCAGTGTGCCTCAGCTTGGTTAAATGCTGGGGTGTGGATTGTGCATTTAACTGGAGATAATGATCCAGATGCTGATAGCCTAAAGCATCCGCAGTATTTTACTTTGCCATTTTATGACAATATGGCGGGGCTACTGCAACGAGCAAATTTGGCAATTAGTCGTGCTGGGGCTGGTACATTAACAGAATTGGCAATAACTCAAACACCAGCAATTTTAATTCCATACCCTTATGCAGCAGAAGATCACCAAGCCTACAATGCGGCTGTTTTCAAGGCTGCGGGTGCGGCGCTGGTATTTCGTCAAGATCAACTAACGAGCGAGTTATTGGCAAGTAAGGTATTGAGTTTATTACAGTCACCCGAACAACTCAAGCAGATGGGAGAAGATGCAGATGCGATCGCAGTTCCTGATAGTGCTGAACGTCTAGCAAATTTGGTGCGTCAGCTAGTGGAGTAAGAGAGCCAAAATTGCAAAGCGCCAGTTCTTCTATATTTGAAGACTGACGCTTTCTTTAAAGCATTGATAGTGTTTTATAGTTAGGGTCTTTATGCGGCTGACCCCATTTGAACTATACCTATAATCGCATACCTCTTTCTAAAGTTAGATTTTTTTATATTTTCTTAATGTTTAATTGTTTCAAGATTTATCATGCTTTGTTAATTTTTGTTTTTTAGCTGGAATTGAGGTTCCCATGAATTGAGACAGTAAAACTTCAAAGCTGCGTATAGGATAAGAGCGGACGGCTTCACCTGGTTCAACAATTGGTTCAACCAAAATAGTAAACATACCCAAGCGATTACCTGCTAATACGTCAGTAAACAAGCGATCACCCACCATTGCTACTTGCTCCACTGGCAAATTCATCGCCGTAACCGCCTGTCTTAACTTACGTCGTGACGGCTTAACAGCACCAAGAATATAGGGTAAATTGAGCGATCGAGCAATTCCCCCAATTCGCATATCACTCAGGTTATTGCTTACTAACCACAGCGCTGTTACTTGTCTTGTTTGCTCTACCCACTGTCGCAACTCCGCCGAAGCTTCTGTGGCCTTGATAGATACCAGGGTTTCATCTACATCCAACACCAACCCCTTAAGCCGATATTGCTGAATAATATCTGGTGTCAGACTTAAAATGGAGTCTTCCAAAATTAAGTCAGGCTGTAAAAGTTCGTTCCAAGACATAAAATTGAGTTTTGATGTTGATTGTACCTGCTCCTTATCACTCATTTTCAAATCTCAATTAAATTAACTGTTGTCGCCGCGCTTCTATACACGATCTTAATTTACAAAAAGTGAGTAGTGACTAGTGAGTAGTGAGTAGGGGAATAAAATATCTTCATGCCTACTTAATTTAAAAAAAAGTGAGTAGTGAGTAGTGGAATAAAATATTTTCATGTCTACTTAATTTACAAAAAGTGAGTAGTGAGTAGTGAGTAGTGGAATAAAATATTTTCATGTCTACTCACTACTCACTTCTTAAAGTCCTTGACTGCTGTTTACGGATAGCGGCTTGGGCCGCTTCGTGTTCAGCTAAAGTACGACTAAAGACATGAGTACCATCATACCGAGCCACAAAATACAGGTAAGGAGTGTTTTCTGGGTAAAGCGTCGCTTTTAAACTTGCCAATCCGGGACTAGCAATCGGAGTGGGTGGTAATCCAGGGTTAATGTAGGTATTGTAAGGAGACGCAATTTTTACTTGGTCAAACGTCAGGGGTTGATCGGCTGTCTGACGGATACCAAGCGCATACTCTACTGTAGGATCGGAGCCTAAAGTCCACCCTTGGCGCAACCGAGATGTAAATACGCCAGCAATGCGCGATCGCTCTTGTGGCACAACAGCCTCTTTTTCTACAATACTGGCAAGAGTTACCCACTGGAGCAAGCTGAGATCGGTTTTGTTCTGAGCTTGTTGGTACACGGGCAAAGCTACTTGCTGGAATTGATTGAGCATTTGTTGAACAACGGCGGTCGGTGTAATTTGATCGCCGTTGAGCTGGTAGGTATCTGGGTATAAAAAGCCTTCAAGGTGAGGCAAATCAGCAGGTAGCCAAGGATTCTGTTCGCGGTTAATTTTGCTTGCTGCTGCTAAAAAATCTGTAGCGGGGAAAAACCCTTGTTCTTCAAAATAAGTTGCCATCTGCTGTAAAGACCAGCCTTCAGGAATAGTGAAACTACGCTGCATCACCTGACCGCGCCAAATTTTAGCAGCGATCGCTTCGAGGGGCTGATTAGGTGATAATTGGTAATTACCTGCTTTGAAGCCGCCTTTGGAGTCTTGCAACTGCAACCACCGCGCCCACAAATCCCATGCAATAGCCGAGCGAATCAAACCAGCTGCTTCCAAATTTCGCCCAATTGTTTGTGCTGCTGTACCCGGCGGAATTTGGAATTGGATTGTTTTAGCGTCTTCTACGTCATTAGCCCTAGAAGACACTGTTAATTCAGATGGCCCACTCACTGAATTCCACCAAGACGAGCCTGCCCAAGCGCACAGTCCTAGCGTTATAGGCAAGCCTACTACTAACAAACGTCTAAAAATTTTTTGCCCCATTGTCTTAGCTGCCGTAAACAACTACTTTCGATTGGTAGTGGTTACTAAGGTGGCGAGAAAAAAGAGCAAATTTTTGAGTTTAAAGCCCTCTTTGCAGAAGCGGCGAGTAACGAGAAAAAAGAAAGTTTTGAACATCTCTTGTTTTAAAGATGTGCTTCTACTCGCCAGTTACCACCTTAGACTCGCTTGCTGTTATTTTTGAGGTAAGTTTCCCCAGAAAAACAGCATTCTTAAATCCTATTCAAGTTCATCAAATAGCTGCTCCTCTAATAGTGGTTGCAATTTGCGGAATTCTTCTGGAGAAAGTAATTCAGGATGATTCACTGCATTTATCCGCGCAAAAAACATTAGTGGATCAAGAGGCGTGTAAATTGCGTACTCCTGCTCCTCGTGGTAAAAACTTGCCAATAACTGTAATTGCTCTGGATCTAAGTCAGCTCCCTCTTCCTCAATTTCTAGAGTAAACAGTTCGGTTTCATCAACTGCGGGTAGTTCGCCAGCAACTGTCAGCACAAAAGCAGTGCGCTTCAAGATTAGGTTCTGTTCAGCGAGTACAGCTTCGGCGGTAGTAAAGATTTGATCAATAGTCTCGTCATCTTCTACAGGAATTGCTTCCTCCTCTTCGCCGTCGGCCTGCCAAGCGAAAATTTCGATTGCCGCGTCAACTGGAAGGAGTAAGACGTACTCTTGATCCTCTACAAAGAGCGATCGCTCTTTGTAGCAGGGGAGCGATCGCCCAGCTTCATCCGTCAATGTGACGGAAGCGGCGTGGGAATGTTCATTTTCTTCAGGAGATTCGGATGAAAACATAACCGATGGGGACTATCAAATTACTAAAAAGCAGAAGTTAACCGTTTACTCGGATCACGGCTCAACACCCAGCACAATCGCGTTTAGTTTATATCCTTGCGCGATCGCCCGTTATTGGGCGCTGTCTGTTAGACTTCAGGATATCATGCTGTTGTCAGTAGCTATTACCTATTAGGTCAAAGCCTATGTACTTTGACTGCAAAAAAGCTAGACAGGGGGATAAAAGAAGTATATTTCTCTACAATCCACGTTGCTCATTCTAATGTTGAAACGTCTAGCGTAGCTTATTCAATCTTTTCCCTACTTTGTTTAATTCTCTGACGGCGTTCATCTAACCATTGTTGCAAAATCAGGGATGCTGCCTTTCTATCAATCAGACCTTTGTTACGTGACGGCGAAATGTTCTCGGCTTGCATTAGTTGTTCAGCCTGAAACGAAGTTAGCCGCTCATCCACATACTCTAAAGGTAGGTTCAACGCCTTAGCTAGTCTTGGAGCAAATTTTTGTACTTGACGAGCTTGAAAGCCCACAGCACCAGCCATCGTATAAGGTAAACCTACAACGAGAACTTGAACTTGACGCTCTCGCACAATACTCTGAAGTTGCGCCACAACACCATCAAATGATTTGCACTCTATAGTCATTAAACCAGTAGCAATCAGACCAGTGCCGTCACACCCCGCCACACCAATCCGCTTTCTGCCAATATCTAATCCCAAAGCTGAGATCAACTGGCTTGGTTTACTGCTCTTACTGACCCCAGAAGTGGGACTGTGGGGTTGCAAAGGTGAATGTACATCCAGATGACCTGTTTGTATTCTCCCCTGCTCTATTTCAACCACAAGGCTTCTCCTGCTGTGGATCTGCTAGCTGAGACTGCGGTGATACTTCTAAGAAACTGTTATCTAAGTGAACAGCAGGTTCTGACAAAGAATTTAGCTGCCCTGATATTGAATAAGATGAATTAATTTGGAATACTGACTCTAACGACTGCTGCTTTTGATGTAGCCAAGACATTCCCCCTGGTACTGGTTTGCGGCCAGGCTGAAGACTCTGCAACACCTCTGACCACTGGAGTCCTTCTAAAGACACAAATTTAGATTCCCGCAACTTATGGTATACAGAGCGAGACATCAGCAGGGTGTGTTCAATTCGATCAGCCCCAATTTGCTTTAAATACTCTTCTCGCTCTGGTTGGTAGTCTGCTGAGGCTAGTTGCAACGCTTGAGGTGGCAAATCTTGAGCAAGTCGAGCTAGTTGAGATAGTAGTTCTGGGTACAACCAAGTATAAGCAGGGTGAACTGTCAGCGTTGCTACATGGGGCTTTTGTCCATTGCGGTAGAGTCTTACCTGAAAATAGCCAATCGCTGCTTTGCGTTGGGTTTCAAAGACATAACCACTTACTACCTCTGTTTTCGTTCTCCACTGCTTCAACCCTTGGATTAAAGCACTAAATAAATTTGTTTTGAAGTCATGGGTATCGCGGTCAAAAACCTGACGCACCAAAGGAGGCATAGATGCTGTATCTAGCTGATATAATAGCTGGGCATCCGCATTACTTACAGGCAGTAGGTTAGGCAAATCTGGTTCGCCTGTTGCCAATTCTTGAAGCAATTGAGGTTGAATTTCCCAATAAGTCAGTTGAGCTAGTGTTTGAAATCCGTTTTGGCGGTAGAGAGCCAGCGCTTCTTTGTCATTCACGTTGACTTCTAGTAACCAAGTACGAGCTTCTCCGATTGCTTCAAAGCAATGACGCAAAAGTTGAGAGCCAATACCTTGAGCGCGGGCTTTAGCCTCAACTGCTACGCGCTCTACTTTCCAAGTGCTGCGTGTCCGGTTAAACGGCGATACCTGGATCATGCCTAGAACTTGGCGGTACTGCTCTGCTACATAAGTACAAAAACGGTACTGGAACGGGTTGGGGAAGAGGCTGAAAAATTTGAGCAGCCCATACCAGTGACGAAGCAATTGCAGCTGCTTTTGGATGTCTGTAGCGGCAATTTCCGCCTCACACGACTCGACAGAAAGTCGTTCAATTCCTTCCAAATCCCGGTATTGGACTGGTCGGATGACAACGTTTTGATTTTGGGGAAGCACTGAAGTCATGGTTCGTCTGGCTGTTATTTAGCCTGATGTAACAGAGAAAGATACTGCTGCCATTATTTTAACGGCTTTCCACTGATCGCCGTTGCTTCAAAAGAATGATTGAGCGCAGTTTAAGCACTCAAAGAACAAATTGTGCTGGATATTGCTTGTTTACAATCAATAAACTAACAGACCTTGCGGCAACATTATTGTGTATAAGCCAACAAAGTCTGTTTTAATTTTAATTTTAAATTTAAGGGAGAAAGCGCAAGTTTTAAATTTTTTAGCATACTCCCTGCTGATAAGTCAGCTAAAGTACTTGGCGAGAAACTAGCTTTTCAAACGTTGCTTGGGTTTGATGAAGCAGGTGTTCACGGCTATCTACTCCAGTTTTGCCCAGACTAGGAACCAGATTTCGAGCTTGTAGGGTCATATGAAGCTGAAGATGGGCAACGTACTCGCTGAAGTCTTCACGAGCTACTTCGCTTGGTAGTCCCTTTGATGGCATTGCGGGGTGTTCTCCTTATCTTAGTAAGCTTGCGCCGTTTGTCCACATTAGAAGTTATCACGCTATTTTTGCGATGTTCTAACTTTGCAATAAAGGTTAATCCTTCGCTGGACATATCTTTAATAAATGTAACAATTTTAATTGTAAGTGCGGGAAGTTTTAATTATTACTAGGGTGTAGTAGCTCAGGCGTAGATGGTTGAATGTTGGCGATCGCACTCTTAGCAATAAATTAAGAAAATTATTCGAGCGCGATCGCTCTAGGTATATTCAAGTTAATTATGAGATCCTTTTTGTGTTGGCAGTTGAGGCAAAAAGCTCTATGGTAAGTCTGGCAAAATTTTTAACTTAAGCGCTTATCGTGAGGTCAGTTTAAATGAAAGTAGCAATAACGGGAGCTAGCGGTTTTGTAGGTAGCCGCTTGGTAGAGAAATTACATACTGAGGGCAACCAGGTAGTTGTTTTAACTCGTAATTTGGCTGCTGCTCAAAATGTTTTTCCTGACTCAACTTTTCCTAATGTGGAAGTAATTGCTTATACACCGACACAATCAGGTTCTTGGCAACAAGCGATCGCTTCTTGTGATGGCGTAGTCAATTTGGCAGGAGAACCGATTGCAGATGGACGCTGGACACCAGAACGCAAGCAGGAAATTCTCAATAGTCGCAAGCTAGGTACACAAAAAATTGTGGAAGCTATAGCTCTTGCTAACCCTAAACCAAAAGTATTAGTAAATGCTTCAGCAATTGGCTACTACGGCACAAGTGAAACGGCTACTTTTGATGAAGCAAGCAAGCCGGGTGAGGATTTTCTTGCTCAAGTATGTCTTGACTGGGAAGCAGAGGCCCAAAAAGTGACTCAATTAGGTGTGCGCCTGGTAATTCTGCGATTGGGAATTGTTTTAGGAATGGGAGGAGCGATCGCTAAAATGATTACTCCGTTTAAACTCTTCGCAGGTGGCCCTATCGGTAGCGGCCGTCAGTGGTTTTCTTGGATTCACCGCGAAGACTTAGTTAACCTAATTATTCAAGCTTTAACGCGATCGGACATTGAGGGCGTTCTAAATGCCACCGCTCCCAACCCCGTCCGCATGACTGAACTAGCCGACACGATGGGACAAGTCATGAATCGTCCTTCCTGGCTACCAGTCCCTGCACTTGCCTTAGAAGCCCTTTTAGGTGATGGGGCGATGGTAGTTTTAGAGGGTCAACAGGTTCTACCGAAGCGCACTTTAGCCTCGGGTTTTAACTATCAATATCCCACTGTGAAACAAGCCTTGGAAGAAATTTTATGAACCGTGTCAAGCGTTCAAAAGGCGTAGTGAGTAATAATTGAGTAGAAAAATCCACTTTCTCCTGTTTACTACTCACTCTTGATTCTGTTGAATCAGGAAGCAGGGGACATCTTAACCCCTAACCTCGTTGTCAATTTAACTGTTGTGAATTTAGCCGTTTATTAATCCAACCAGCTACCCCACTGATAATTGTACCGCTCATTAGAATACCGATCGCTGGGCCAAATAATGGTTGCCACAGTCGATGCCAAATATCTAAACCAAGTGGCACATGAATTGTCCGACCTAGAACCGCGACTCCTAGCCAGAGAAAGCCAAATACAACCAGGAAAAAATCTGCTACTAAAGCGGAATTTATCCAACCAAGAATTTTATCTTTCATAAAAGTAAGTTTTGAATTCTAAATTTATGATGAACTGATTATTTATAATTCATCATGCTTCAGGTTCAAAAAGCCATTTTTTAACACGCTGCATACTTTTCCAGTCTGGTTTTCTACTGAAACCATCTTCGATACTTTGTTTAATTTCATCCCGTATTTCTGAATCTACCATGATCAGCTGCATAGCTATATCAATGTGTTCCCGTACACCAGTTTGACCACTTTCCAACATCGCAAGGGCTAAATTAACTCTTGCCTGTGCATCTTGGGGATGTAACTTAACGGCTTTTTGCGCGGCTTTGTAAGCTGGAGTGGGTTTATTGTTTAACAGATATAGCCAAGCTAAACAGGCCCAAGCAGCGCTGCTTTTAGGAGCGCGATCGCAAAGCTCTTTAAACACCGGAATTAGAGTTTCTGGTGCTTCTCCAGCTTTATAGCGTTCTAGGGCAGTTCCAAACAGGGAATCAACCGTTTGTGTCATTGTCAGAGATGGGGTCAGGGGGAGCAGGGGAGCAGAGGAGCGGGGGAGCGGGGGAGCAGGGGAGCAGGGGAAATAATTTTATATTCTTCTCGCCTCTTGCGTGTATTTAATTAAACGCCAAATGACTTACCACAGCCGCAGGTTTGGGAAGCATTAGGATTGGTGAATTGAAAGCCACCGCCGATCATGGCATCGCTATAGTCAAGCATTAGACCATAGAGATATAAGAGACTCTTAGGATCGCTCACAATTTGAAAACCGTCATAGTCAAAAACTTGATCTTTTTCGCCAATCTTACTGGGATCTTCAAAATCCATCATGTAAGACATTCCAGAACAGCCCCCCTGACGCACTCCTACCCGTAGGCAGAGGTCTTTACCTTGTTTATCTCTTAAGCCTTTAACGTGCGCTAGAGCCGCCGCGCTTACTTGAATGCCCCGTTGTTGAGTTTGGGTTGTTGATGTCATGATCTTATTAAAGACTCCTGATGTAATTTAGCGTAGACTGATGGCAGCTTTTTCGTCTATTTTAGCGAGTTAGGGCGTAGTAAGTTTTAGAAATTGCAAATAAACCTTCACTCATGACCCCAAAGCTCTCTATCCTAGAATTGATGGGTTAACCGATGCGTAGCTGAAAGCTAAAGTGGTCAGCCCACAGAGAATAGCAAATTGTCCCTTGCCTTCGCGCTACTTCCTTAATAAAGCTGAAAGCTAATTAGCTGAAAGCTGATAGCTTCAAATTCATGATTGGCTTGGTTTATGACAACGTCTTTGAATCGCTCTACCCGTCGCAGATTGCAGCAATTAAATCAGAGTCCTTCTGTCTGGGAGGGCGATCGCCGTCCATTGTCAGCTCAAACGCACGAGCTAGACTCAAACGCCAAGGGGGAGTGCATTCTCTGGGTGGATGGTTCGCAAGGAATGGTCAGAGCAATGGACGTAGTACCCTCAGACAGTGGTCCAGAAGCAACTGTTCGCACTTTGCTAAGGGCAATGGAGCATCCGAATAGGCCTGCAAAGCCCGCTCGTCCTCAAAAAATTGTTGTGCGCGATCGCGAAATTCAGTTTTACTTGCGTGGAGTTCTCCAAGAGCTAGAAATTGCAATTGAATACGTACCAGATTTGCCTTTGATTGATGAACTGTATCGCGGTTTTCAAGAAGTAGTTGATACTCACACACCCGATTTACCTCCTCAGTATGCACAACCACTGAGACAAAAGGCATTTGAGATTTGGCAAACTGCTCCTTGGGAGTTCATTGAAGAACATCAAATTTTATCAATTGAGATCAACCAGAGCGATATTGATACGCTTTACGCCTCAGTGATGGGAATGTTGGGGATGGAGTATGGGATTTTGTTGTATCGCTCAGAAGAATCTCTTAAACGGTTTCGGGCCTCGGTTTTGACAGACGAAGAATCAACCGATCACTTAGAAGAAGCTTTTTTAAAGCAAGATTGTTTGTTTTTGACGTTTGAGCGCACAGAGGAAGAAGACGAAGAAGATGAAGAAATTATTGATTTAGCAGATTTACCAGTAGCAGAAATTCAGCCGTCTTTTGGTAATATTCATCCCTTAGAAGGACTGCGCTCTGTGCTTTATGAGGAAGAAGCGATCGCGGTTTTTATCGCCTTAGAAGCCCTTGATCGCTTTATTCGCGATCACCGTCGCCAATTAAGTAGAGATTTTCCAAACCTGAGCCGTCGCTATTCGATTCCGACACACTCAGATCAAAAGACGCAGCAGCCGCCAATTGCTGTCACTGTCAGCACAATGCCAAGTTTGGCAGCAGAATTAGAGGAAATGACAGGATATGAAGCCGAGAATGATGACGACTTGTTCAACGCGATGCCTATGTTGCGGTCATTGCGAGATGATTTGATTCCAGAAGACTCTTTCTTGAGTTTGGGCGTAGTGTCTTGGGAAATGGTAGAGTACCTACGCCAATCTGTGACACATCAACAAGTCTCACCAGTGACTCAGGAGGGTGATGGATTACCAGTAATTTTGGTTCAAACTTCCCGCCCTAAAGCTAAAACGGTGATTGAGAAAATTCAAGCAGCCGAAGGACTTAAAGGAATTTGCTTTAATTCAGGCGCTGATCCGTTTGAAGGCGATCGCTACGACTTGGGAATTTTGCAGACTAACAACGGCGAAATGTTTTTGTTTGGTGAATTTTTAGAAGACGATCCAGTTCATGCTGCTGCGCGTCAGAAGTGGAATGAACGGTGTAAAAATACTAAAGGTTACTGTGGTTTGATCGTTGCAAGAGGACTAATGGGAGCAACGCGCGGAAATCCTCAGTTACGCGACATGATGGCTTTGTTTGAAGCGCGAGCACTTTTACCTGAAGATTTAGGAATAGGCACTCTTCAGTTAATGCCTCAGTTTGATTGATATTGCTGAAGCACATAAGATCATTTTGAACAGGCTAGACTACTAGCCTGTTTTTTCAGCCAATTTAATTAAAATAGTTGTCGGATATGATTCAAGCTGCTATAACTCGAATCAAATTACAACGCTTAATTTTGCTTTAATATAAATCTGCCAAAGCCACTTTTACCACTCAGCGTTTGATTCATACCCTAACTTGATTAATAATCCATTGTATTTTTCCTTAAATAATTTAATGTGGTCTTCTTTAAGATGATTTTTCCAATCTCCAGATACTCCTTTACGGTAGTGACTTTTTACATCTTCTTGCCCAAGACTTCTACCCCCTGCTAGTTTAGAGAACTCATATGTATATACAATACCTAACACTCTCTCTGCTGGAAGTTTCTCTGCTGCTAATCCAAAAGGCACACTTACTTTACTTTTCTGGTTGAAACGATTAACTGCCGTCCCCAAAAGGTATGAAAAACGCTCTTTTAATCCTAGTTGAGACTCATCAACAATTCCCAAAAACTCAAATATATCAACAAACTTCTTGTAAGGATTAATTACAAGGTCTTCCATTTTTATTTCATAGATATTAGGTAAGGAATAATCCCAATTATACATAGCCTCAAATTGGTTCTTTCTAAATTCCATCTCTAACAATAGACCTTCATCCTTAGATAAGTTACCCAGCTTATCTCTATGTTCCACAAGTTTTGTCCATTGTTCTGTTGGGTGACTATAAAGGTGTGAAAAGTAAGCAGAAACTAAAATATCTCTTGGATCTCTTATAATGTGAAAACCTTTAAAGTTTTCTAATTCTTTAATATGCTTAAACTCTGCATTTGTATAACTAAGAAAGTCAGGCTTTTCTCGTTCTATAAAGTTTTTTAAGTCAAAATCAAATACTTTTTCACTTGCTACACGAATATGCTTCAAGCCTATATCTTTACAAACTTGCTGAATTATGGATACTGCCCATGTACTAGCTGCTTTATGATGTCCAAAGTAAGTCAATAAAGGAAGTGAGTTTTTCATTTTCATTAAAGTCCTAGTTGTTAATTGTTACTAGCAAAGCTATCATTAGCAATTTTTAAAATTGCATTTTCTTAGTTGATTCAAATAAGATAATAAATTAAACGTTAAAAACTAATACTGCTCATATTGTATGTTTAGAGTTAAAAGTAGTTTGACTATCTTCCAGCTAATAGACTACAGCTAGCATTGGAATTGTGTTGACACTAAAGATATCCCTTTGCTAATTACCTTATAGTTTAAACTGTAACTATTAATCATTTATAGTCGATTACACAGGCGATGTGCCAAAAGAAATAGAAAAATTTTTAAGTATTTTAGAGATAAGCTTATAGATTAGCTATTTTTTCCAGGACTGTCGAGTGATAAGTATAATTTTATACGTATTTTTTAAATGCCAGTTCTTAAACTTTATTTGAGCTTCGATTCGTTAAACAAAAACTAGCTTATAAATTTCTTAATTTCAGTATTATTATTGAACAAGCTAGTATAAATATACTATAAATTTACTAAATAGCTATAGATTTTGAAGTTTTATAGCTAAAAGCACTGGTATTCAAAACCACTAAAGTAATGACCTTGACACTAAGTATATTCTCTTTGCTAAAATAAAAACTTATAACAAGTTTGGTGAATCTCGAAAAAGAACATAATTCACAAACTTGAAAAAGAGCTTAATTCATAAATTAGAACATTACCATGACTTAGCCCTAAGTGATGGCTTGTAAGTACCATTTTTCAGTTTGAAGATAAAGCTTTAGAAGTAAAAAGTATTTAGGTCGTAGTATAGCCCAAATCTAAAATTGAGGGCGATTACTTTTGTGGTAGCTATAAAATGATTTGTAAATTAGGATGCACAGTCTATTCAATCGGTGACTTCAAGCTTTGAAGGAATTATAGCTCTTACCTATGGAGGTAAAATGCAAGAGGTTTATTATTCAATACTCACTTGGCAAAATCAAATACAAAATCTGAGGAGGTATGGCATTGGTGGAGGATTTGATTCAGCTAGATGTCGTAGATTTAGTTTTAGCTTTGGCAATGATCGCGATCACCATTGGATTATCTGCGTGGGAGCAGTTAGGACTAGAATTGAGTTTAGCTCTAGCATCTGCTAGAACTATCCTCCAGTTACTGGTATTGGGATATCTTTTAGCATTCGTTTTTGCTTTTGACAATCCTTGGGCTGTAATGGTCTTTTTAGCGATAATGCTAACGATTGCTGCTGTTATCGCCCGAAATCAGATTAGCAAAAAGTACCCAACGCTATTGCCCTTAGTGTGGGTGTCAATTTTAGTCAGTACCGTTTTAACACTCAGTTATACAAATTTGCTAATCATTCAACCACAAAAATGGTATGAGGCGCAGTATTTAATTCCGCTAGCTGGAATTATAATCGGAAATGCTATGAATGCGGCAGCGATCGCCGGAGAACGGCTGGTGAGTACCATTAATGCTAGCCAGCTAGAAATTGAAACGCACTTGAGCTTAGGCGCAACTCCACAACAAGCAGTGACTCAATACCGCAAAGATGCTATTAAAGCTGGCTTGATTTCTACTTTAAACTCAATGATGGTAGTAGGTTTAGTAACTCTCCCCGGAATTATGACAGGTCAATTATTAAGTGGAATTAATCCACTTGATGCAGCTTCATATCAGATATTAATTATGTTCATGCTTGCCTTTGCTAATCTGATAACTACGCTATTAGTTACTTATGGGCTGTGTCGACAGTTTTTTAATTCTATAGCTTAGTTGCTCATCAGGTGATAGATAGTTACGGCAGAATATAGCAATCCTACCTGAGTTGTGAAACCTATTTTTTAAACGTAAACGCAAAGCGTTTTGCCGCAGGCTACCGCGTTGCGTCACATAGACGCGCTAGCGGCTTGCCGCAGGCTAGAGCGCCAAGAAGGAAAGAAAGAAGGAGATAATTTTATAAATTATTTAGGGCTGCTATATTTGATCGATAAAATATCAGTAATGCCTTCATTTACACCAAAATTAAAATAGATTACCTCCAATTATTAGTATATTTTTTAACATTAATTCAGCTTTGGTAGAATTTTTAACACAAGAATTTATGGGCATTAAGTTAGTATTTGTAGCCCGTAGCGTTAAAAATTTAGAAGCCGTTGCTACCCTTTGCCGTAAAGGTGAGGCAAAAGCAAGTAGTAATTGGATTTTAAAATCAGTTGGAGAAGTAATTGTGTAGCTTCTGATGGTTTACAATCTTCGTATTCACTACACATTGCAGCTACAATAATCTGGTGAATTTATAATTATTTCTGCTATTACAAAGTATTACAACCTAAAATCGTAGATACTTCGTGACGGCGCTTTTATGGCATCGTTGCTACTCAAGATTGGCAAAATAGCAAGACTAGGGACTAGGATATGTAGACTAAGAATTAGAAACGAAGAAAAAGGGGATGAGGAATAATGATTTGTCAGTCTTTTAGCCCCTAAAAAGAGCGCCCATTACCCCTAAAAAAGATGGATTTGTTAGAGTACCAAGCTAAGGAATGGTTTAGGGAGATGGGGATTCCAGTATTGCCATCTCAACGAATTGACCGTCCTAGCGATCTTAAGGGATTGAAAATTCCGTATCCAGTCGTCCTCAAATCCCAAGTTCGGACTGGTGGAAGAGGTCGAGCTGGTGGGGTAAAATTTGTAGAAAACACGATTGATGCGATCGCAGCCGCTCAGACAATTTTTCACTTGCCAATTCTAGGGGAATTTCCCGAAGTGCTGCTGGCGGAGGCAAAGTATGACGCTGAACGAGAATTTTACCTGGCAGTCGTGCTAGATGCTGCTGTGCGTAGACCAGTGCTTCTAGGCTCTCCTCAAGGCGGCGTTGATGTGGAATCGTCTCCAGAACTGCTGCAACAAGTTGTAGTGGAGCAAGAATTTTCCCCGTTTTATGCACGAAGATTGACGCTGAAAATGGGATTAACTGGTACGCTGATTCAGTCAGTCAGCGATATTATCGAGAAAATGTATCAGCTGTTTGTGCAGAAAGACTTGGATTTGGTGGAAATAAATCCGCTCGGCGTTAGTTCCCTAGATGAAGTGATGGCGCTTGATGGTAAAGTGACAGTCAATGATCGGGCGATCGCGCGGCATCCAGACATTGCTGTGATGGCAGAAAAAAAGGCGAACCGTGCCAATAGTCAATACCCTACTGCAATGTTAGGTAGCTGGGAAGAAGTCGAACCTTCTGGCAATATCGGCATTTTAGGCAATGGAGCAGGACTTGTAATGGCGACTTTGGATTTAGTAACCGATGCTGGTAGCAAGCCAGCTACTTGTCTAAATGTCGGACACGGGCGCAACTTAAATACATCACCGCTTGCCTTTTGCGATCGCCTAGCCCTTGGTCTAGAATTTCTCTATCAAAGTAAAAATATTAAAGTTGTGTTGGTAAATATCGTGGGTAGCGTTCCTACTGCTCTAGAAATAGCCTCAGTAATTACCAATTTTATCCAACGCCACGAAGATCGTCCCCCTGCTAGTAAAACACGCTCACACCCTTATCCTGGCTTAATTGTCCGCCTTGCCGATCTTGAATTAGAGGCAGCCAGAGAGCAATTAAAAACTGTGCAAGTGCCACTGGTAGAAAATTTGGATGAAGCCGTAGAGCAAACAGTCCGTCTTGCTAAGGTAAATGCTGCTAAACGCTAATGAAATTAACGCCTGAGAGTAAAGTTTTAATTCAAGGCTTATACGAACTCAGTTCGTCAACTCATGCAGTTCGCATGAAAGCTTACGGTACGAATGTGGTAGCTGGAATTAATCCGGGTCATGGCGGCCAGACTTTGGGTGATATTCCGGTGTTTGATTTAGTTGAACAAGCGCTAGCAGAAGTGGGGCCAGTTGATACCACCATTATTTTTGTCCCACCTTACCAAGCCCTAGATGCTGCCTTAGAAGCGATCGCTGCTGGCATTAAGCAGATTATTATCATCTCAGCCGGAATGCCTCCTTTAGATATGGTTCACTTGCTGCGGATAGCAGAGGCAACAGAAACTTTAATTGTGGGGCCAAATAGTCCCGGCATTATTGTGCCAGCAAAAATTCTCCTGGGTACTCATGCCAGTGAATTTTATACTCCAGGAGAAGTAGGAATTGTTAGCCGCAGCAGCACCCTTACATATGAAATCGCTTTACAGTTGACCACAGCCGGGCTAGGACAGTCGATTGGTGTCAGCATAGGTAGTGATACGATTATTGGCTCGTCGTTTCTTCAATGGCTGCAAATTCTGGATGAAGATGAAACTACACAGGCAATTGTCTTAATCGGTGAACCTGGTGGGAACAGCGAAGAAGCCGCCGCGCGTTACATAGCCGAAGCAATTGATAAACCTGTAATTGCATACATTACCGGGAGACAAGCACCAGCTGGAAAACATTGGGGTCATACTGGAAATTTAGCGGCTGTTGTCGGACGTGGAGCTAATGTTGGTACAGCACAAAGCAAATTAGCAGCTTTTAAAGAAGCAAAAGTTGCGATCGCCCAACGCCCTTCTGAGATTCCAGAATTAGTAAAAAAAGCGCTAAAAAAGGGCTAGGGAAAATCATTTTATAACTCCCTATCTATTTGCCGCAAACAAAGCAATGGACGTAGACTCGCCTGCTTTTCTCAACTGGCGCGTTATCTGCAAAGTCAATAATGTTAATATGCCCCACTGAACTAGCAGTGACAAAAAAACTGTTGTCGTGCTGGCGGATTCTATTGCAGCCCAAGCAAAGGGTGTAAATAGAGCTAACCCAGCCATTTTCTGAGGAGCAAGGAACGATAGAAAGCCATAAATGAACGTAGGTAATAGAACTACAGCGCTCAGTGTGCCAACAACCCAAATCTGTTTTTGAGTCCGCCTTAACACGATCAGGTGAGCGATCGCAGCATAAATTAAAATGAGGTTAAAACTGATAAGTAAACTTAAGAGGGCTGGAACTTTGTACTGCTCCTCCAACCCAAACATAGCCCAGGGAGCTAAAAAAGTAGCTGTGATAATTAAATTCAGAGCGATCGCTACTATTGCTGGGCTTTTTTCACCCCAAATCAAATCTTGCACCAATGCTTTATTCCAAAAGTTTTTGCGGCTGGAACCTTGTTTTCTTCCATATCGCGCCCAGTCTTGCAAACTTTGGTAGGGAGGTGTCAGTGCCACAGTTAAACCTAAAAAGAGCAATGTACCGAGTAAAAGTAGGCAATTGAAGTTAAAGTACAGCGTTGGCTCTCCTGGGTTTGTTGGAGAACCCCCGTCGTCAAATACCCATTGGAGAGCGAATCCTAAACTCATCACCTGAAAGCAGACAACTAGCAAATAACTCTGTTGCTTACTCAATATTGCCTTAGTTGAATTAGGAAATCGTCGCTTTAAAGCTTGCCAGCACCAGTACGTCCACAAACCATAATTTAACGCTAGTAAACTGACCACAATCAGCGTACTAACTCCTACCGGTAAGTAAAACCATTGTAAGTCATGGATAAAAAGATAGGAAAATAATAAAAGTTTTGGATTTAAACCAGTTGCCGCAATTAAATAGTGGATTATCAATGAAGGAGAAAATAGATTTAGCCAATCAAATGGGATATTGAATATCCGTTTGAAACTAGCAATACACAGTAAAATTAAAACTCCGCCACTGCCTAACCAAGCTTGAAACCCGCCTAGCCAAGAGCTAACTAAACCAAATAGTAGTGCAGCACTGTAAAAGAAGAAGCAAGCGGCAATAAGCACGCCATAAAAGCTCAAAATCAGAATTAAAGAAATTTGAGCAGCTATTCCCGCCCATAAATGCAAAGGAACAGCTAAAACTGCTACTAGATAAAGCAGAATTGGAACTCCCAGCAATTTACCAACTAAAATATTTTCTGGTGATTGGGGGCTAAGTCGAATGAAATTAAGCGTACCCCGACGTTCTTCGTGAGCCAAATCACTGATTAGCAGGTAAGTTCCTACCACTATCAGCGCAAAAATGCCAATTACACTTAGGTATACAAACAGTTCGAGCCACCATAATTGCCAGTTAATAACAAAGTTACCCAAGGTATCCTGAAGGCACGTAGGCAGTGAGTATTCAACGAGATTACCTGTGCAATATTTGTTTTGGTCATCAATTCCACCTATCCGTATCCCATTCGGTAATTGAGCTTGGGCTAATAGGAGCAACAAAAATTGACCAACGAGGGAAATTGTGCCTGCAATTAATAAATTACGTGGCTTGAGTCGTCCTTTTAGTTCTCGCATTAGCTGAGGATTCCAGTCGCCCAGCCGCTCAAGCCAGTTAAGTTTCATAATATAAAATTCTCCAATATATCTCTAAGTATTTAGCAATTCCCTAATCCCTGACCCCTATTTAAGATGCTTGCTTGTGACCTAGCTTGAGGAAGATAGATTCTAGGTCTTCTTGAGTGCAATGAAATTCTGTTAGGGGGATTCCAGATAAAATTAGCGATCGCAACAACAAAGCACAATCTTGTTGAGTACCGGAAAAGTAAACGCTGACACGCTCTTGTCCTGACAATATTTCCCAATCTTCGACTAAAGGATGGTTATTCAGTTGAGTTTTAAGTGCATCTAGTTCCCCTAGCGTGGATATAAAAATTTGCTGACGGCTGAGACGTTGGTAAAGTTGCTGTAGTGACGCGCTTTCCACTAAATAACCAAGCTCCATAATTCCTATTGAGGTACACAGTTGAGCTAAATCACTGAGGACATGAGACGAAATCAAAATCGTCATTCCTGCTTCTTGCAAAACTTTGATAATTTCCCGAAACTGCATCCGCGCAATTGGATCGAGACCAGAAACTGGCTCATCAAGCAGTAGCAAAATTGGTTCGTGAAATTGTCCGCGCCAGACTGAGACGCTGTTTCATTCCCCGCGAAAGTGTAGTAATCAAACTATTGCGCTTATGAGTTAGCTGTACCAATTCCAATACCTCTCGCAAACGTTGACTACGGCGGGGTTCTCGTAAGCGATACAGCCGCGCAAAATAGTCTAGGTAGTCCCATACTGTTAAATCGTTATAAAGGGGGAAATCATCGGGCAAGTAGCCCAATTGCCGCTTCAGTCTTGAGCTGCTTTGATCTAGCAGTAGGCGATCGCCATTAAGATAAATTTCACCACTTGTTGGTTCTGACGCTGCGGCCAACATCCGAATCAGCGTTGTTTTTCCGGCTCCATTGGGACCAATTAGTCCATAAACTTCACCTGATTGGATCTGTAAATCAACATCAGTAACCGCAATGTGGCGATCAAATTGTTTTGTCAGTCCACAAGTACGAATTGCCCATTCTTTTGTCATAACTGCTAATTAGTCCTTAGTTATTACTCATTACTAGCGGCGCTTATGCTATCAATACCCCACGCAAGTGCAGGGTATAAGCTAATGACCAAAGACTAATGACTGTTTTATTCAGACGTAAGTTCTTTAAAAGCTACGCTCGCTGTATTATGGGCAAATTCCAGTTATTGAATTCTTAAGTAATTACAATTAGTTATGACTCAGCACTATCGCATTACACTTTTACCTGGCGATGGCATTGGTCCTGAAATTATGAGCGTTGCGGTAGAGGTGCTAAAAGTTGTAGAAAAGCAGTTTGATATTCAGTTTGAATTCCAAGAAGCTTTGATCGGTGGTGCTGCAATTGACGCTACAGGCGAACCTTTGCCAGCTACAACCCTAGATATGTGCCGCAACAGCGATGCTGTCTTATTAGCTGCTATTGGTGGCTACAAGTGGGATTCTTTACCACGTCATTTACGCCCAGAAACCGGACTTTTGGGATTAAGAGCAGGTTTAGGACTATTTGCCAATTTACGCCCAGCCAAGATTTTACCGCAGTTAATTGATGCCTCAAGCTTGAAACGAGAAGTGGTTGAAGGCGTTGATATTATGGTGGTGCGCGAACTCACGGGCGGAATTTACTTTGGTCAACCCAAGGGCATTTTTACTACAGAAACTGGTGAAAAACGTGGCGTAAATACGATGGCTTACACAGAAGCCGAAATTAACCGCATTGGGCGTGTAGCGTTTGAAACAGCTAGGAAACGCGGCGGTAAACTTTGTTCTGTAGATAAGGCGAATGTTTTAGAAGTATCACAATTGTGGCGCGATCGCATTTCTCAATTAGCATCAGAATATCCCGATGTAGAACTATCTCACTTATATGTAGATAATGCCGCGATGCAGCTGATTCGTTGGCCCAAACAGTTTGACACCATCGTTACAGGTAATCTATTTGGTGACATTCTTTCTGATGCTGCTGCTATGCTGACTGGCAGTATTGGAATGTTACCTTCTGCTAGTTTAGGTGCTACTGGGGTTGGTGTATTTGAACCCGTACACGGTTCTGCACCCGATATAGCGGGACAAGATAAAGCTAATCCTTTAGCACAGGTTTTAAGTGCGGCAATGATGCTGCGTTATGGCTTAAATCAGCCTGTTGCTGCGAGTAGAATTGAACAAGCGGTGATCCAAGTTTTAGACGGGGGCGATCGCACTGGCGATATCATGTCTGAAGGCATGAATTATCTTGGTTGTCGTGCTATGGGCGATGCCTTAATTCAGGAGTTAGAAAAACTCGCTTCCTGAGATGATTGTAGTTCTACCAATAGACTAGATCCAAGCTGGAAAAATAAAGTTAATTTGGTGGTATATAGCTGGACAGCAATAACTATAAATTACAACAACCTAATAATATTTTCCCAAGTTGACTGACCCTACATTACTAAAAGCTGCTCGCCAAATCTATCGTACTTACTGTGAAGTACATACGAAGATAATTAAGCGCCCAACAGGTGTGGCGATTAATCAATTAACGTATCGCGGCAAGCTACTATTTTCTAGCAAACCGATTCTTTTACCACAAGAATGTTTTATCCCACTTAGTCAGATTGAGTCGGAATAATATTAAAAGATGAGGCAAGAGACAAAAATTATGAATGCGCTGAATTGTAAATTCATATTTTATCCTTTTATTGCTTCCTTACTAAGATTATTTAGTTGTAAAAAAAATAATTATGGATATTTTATTTACACTACCAACTGCTGTAATTGTATTCGCCTTGGGAGCGTCTGTTGGTAGTTTTCTCAATGTTGTAGTGTACAGAATACCAGCTGAATTATCAATTTTATGGCCTCGGTCTGGCTGTCCTCATTGTCTACACAAATTAGGTAAACGTGAGAATATCCCAGTATTAGGTTGGTTGTGGTTACGTGGTCGTTGTCGTCATTGTAAAGGTACAATTTCTATTCGCTATCCACTTGTAGAACTAGCAACAGGAATACTATTTTTGCTGTTATTTTGGACGTTTGAACTATCAATTCAAACAATTGGTTATTGGACATTTTGTAGCTGGCTACTAGCGCTATCAATAATTGATTTAGATACTATGACTTTACCAAATTCGCTAACTCAATCAGGATTAGTTGCTGGTTTAGTGTTTCAAATTATTACTGCTACAAGCTGGGTTGAAGTTGTTAACAATTTGATGTCTGGCATTATTGGCGCAGTTCTAGGTATATGGTTATTTGACACAATTACGATACTAGGTTCAATTACTCTTGGACAAGCCGCAATGGGTGGGGGAGATGCTAAATTAGCAGCGATGCTAGGAGCATGGTTGGGTTGGAAATATTTGCTGCTAGCTGGGTTTTTGGCTTGTGCTTGTGGTGCATTTGTGGGTGGGGGTGCGATCGCGCTAGGTTTGCTTCGTAGAGGACAACCAATGCCTTTTGGCCCGTTTCTCGCAATGGGAGCAGTAATTACTTTATTTGCAGGCGAAGCTATTTTGTCAACTTACTTGCGGTTAGTATTTCCAACCTGAACAGCAATAATACTTAAGATTTAGTTTAGATGAGCCTGAGTTGGATTACCTTAAAAACCACAAGCGCCCGTTGGGAAGCAGAGCTAATGTATCAAATTCTAGTAGCTCACGATATCCCAGCGCGGATTCTAGATTTGGGCATGGTGTCGTATTTTGGTGCTGGTAGCCCTGCGGCTTTACAAGTGCATTCCCAAGATCAGTGGACTGCATTGCTTTTATTGAGTCCGCTTGAGGAGCAGCAAGACGCACAAGAGCCTTAAAGTTAGGATAAACAAGCCTGATAATGTCCATAGTGAGGAGACAAGAAGTGAATAGAGACACAGCTCAACTTATCAATCCTCATGTTGGCTGATGGCTAACTTGTTTTCAAGTTACTACCTATTTAACTAAGATAAAAATGGCTAATAATGAAGATTCACGCGGTTTAATGTCTCTATTTGATTGGTTTGCAAATCGACGAAAATCCGGTTCTACCAACCGAGAACACCAACGTGACATTGCCGACGGGCTATGGAATAAATGTACGGCTTGTGGTGTTTTGACATATACAAAAGACCTAAAAGCTAATCAGATGGTTTGCCAGGAGTGCGGGTATCATGTGCGAGTGGATAGTGATGAGCGCATCCGGCAATTAATTGATCTCAATACTTGGAAGCCATTGGATGAGCATCTGCGTCCACTTGATCCATTAGAATTTCGCGATCGCAAACCATATAGCGATCGCTTGCGTGAAACTCAAGAAAAAACTGGTCTAGTGGATGCTGTCCAAACTGGTTTAGGTCAACTTGATAATTTGCCTATTGCCCTCGGTGTAATGGACTTTCGCTTTATGGGCGGTAGCATGGGTTCGGTAGTAGGAGAAAAACTAACCCGCTTAATCGAACGAGCAACGCAAAAGCGTTATCCGGTGATTATTGTCTGTGCTTCTGGCGGAGCCAGAATGCAAGAAGGAATGTTGAGCCTGATGCAGATGGCAAAAATATCTGCTGCTTTGGAACGCCATCGAGCAGCTCAACTGCTTTACATTCCAGTTTTAACTAATCCCACAACTGGCGGGGTTACGGCTAGTTTTGCCATGTTGGGCGATATGATTTTGGCAGAACCGAAAGCAACGATTGGTTTTGCAGGTCGTCGGGTAATTGAGCAAACCTTACGCGAAAAGCTACCCGACGAATTTCAAACTGCCGAAGATGTACTCAAACACGGCTTTGTGGATGCGATCATTCCCCGCACCCACCTCAAGAAAACTTTGGCGCAGTTAATCGCCTTACACCAACCCTTGCCAACTACATCTCCTCATTTAGCACAGTGGGAGGCAATAGTAAAGAAGAACAGGGAGCAGAAAGCAGGAAGCAGGGATTCTGAAGTGGAGATGGGTGGATATCCTAGTTCATAGCTCCTGAACAGCAGCACGTTTCAGGCTGCGAGATTTTGCCGGGAAACTTCCGCATAAAAGCTGTTTCAGGAAAATACATACTAAACTTATTTCCTCTGACTCCTAGTTAATCGCCAAAGGGATCAAAGCATAGAACAGGGTTTGGCAAACAAAATGCTCAGTGACATGATATTGATATTAGAGCGGCTCAATCTATACCTGTCACTCAACCGTTATTGATTATGGGTTTTGCAGACTTGTCCATTGCCGAAATAGCAGCGGACTATAACCTCTCTGTTGAAGAGGTACTAACACTGTGCGATCAGTTGGGAATTGCTTATAAAACTTCCAAGACTCGTCTAGCCTTGGAGGATGCCAAAGAAATTATTTCCCAAATTTTGTCTCAAAGACATCGCTCAGACACTAAAGGTTCTGGAGGTGCAATAGAACTACCTTGAGTACCTTTGTGAGTATAAGTGATCGGGTTAAAACCCATTGCTGGCGAGGTTCATTAGCTGAAGGAATTTCGTTTTTTGTCTGCGGATATTTGTTAGTGGTAGAGAAGATTGAGCAAGCGCTTCTAGACAGGAAAGTTCTGTTCTGCAGAAACCTGCGCTCAGATTTTCCACAAATACCTGTATTGAGCGTTCAAACTTTTTAAGGGGAACCATGTTTAAAAAATTGATTGGGCTTGTGCTGGCGACTATGTTGTTGACATTTGGGCTGGTAATGAGCAATGCAACGGCAGTCGAACTCAGCGAAGCTACGCGCACTGTACCATTAAATGATAATGGTGATACTGCTGTACTTAGCCTCAAAGAAGTTCAGGAAGGCAAACGCTTATTTAACTATGCCTGTGCTCAGTGTCATGCTGGAGGTGTGACGAAGACAAACCAGAATGTCGGACTCGATCCTGAAGCCCTCGCGGGAGCAACACCACCGCGTAACAATATTGAAGCGCTCGTGGATTATATGAAAAATCCCACCACTTATGATGGGGAAGAAGAAATTGCAGAATTTCACCCCAGCACCAAGAGCGCGGATATTTACGCAGCAATGAGAAATCTCACTGACGACGACTTAAAAGCGATCGCCGGACATATTCTCTTGCAGCCGAAGCTTGTCGGCCAGAAGTGGGGAGGCGGCAAAATCTACTATTAAGGTTCGTCAGTAATCCATAAAACAGGGGGAGTCTAGGGATGGGGGAGTGAAAGCCATCACGTCCTCATCTCCTTACCCCCTGCTCACATCACAAAAGGTTGCGCCTCAAATGCTACGTTCATTGTTCCGTATTCGTTTATTTATAGTTTTGGCAGTAGCCATAGTCACCTTCGGGCAAAGCTATCCCGCGCTTGCTGCCGCTATCGATCCCTATGTAGTACGCTATTTGCGCGTTACTGAACCAATTGCTCTGCAATTGAATGAACAAGGTGAAACTCGCTCTTTTTCACCGCAAGACTTATCAGTTGGCAAAGAGTTATTTTCAAGCAACTGCATGAACTGTCATGTTGGCGGAGCCACTTTACCAGATCCTCAAGTGTCTTTAGCCCTAGCAAAGCTCAAAGAAGCAAAACCGCCGCGTGACAACATCTCCAATCTAGTCGCCTACTTCCGACAACCGATGACTTACGACGGTACTGAAGAAGCATTTGCGTGTCGCCAAGTACCTGAAACTTGGATGTCACAAGATGAAGCAGAAAGTTTAGCTGCTTTTGTGCTGACAGCAGCGCAAAAGGCTCCTGGTTGGGGAGCAGAAACTTTTTAGTTGTTAGCTATCAGCGATCGCGCTTGGTTAAAAGCTTCAGCAGAAAGTGGAGGAATTAAACAGGATAAGGTTAATACCCCAGCCTTTGTGGCTAGCAAATCTCATGCTGGCTACTAGCCTCCAATTACTTATAGTTTTCACCCTAAGACTGACATCTACGACAACTTGTCATATTTAGTGGTTGTTTTTATTTAAAATTGAATAGCTCATATAAAATTCTTTGGACAAAGCTATGAAATTCGTTGCTTCAACTGTGCGGCGCTTGGGTTTAGCCGTATTAACAATCGTGTTAGTAGCCACCAGCTTCGCTTTTTTCACGCCCCCCGCAGCAGCAGCAGAGTACAAAATCAAATTGGGGTCTGATAAAGGAATGCTAGCTTTTGAGCCAGCAAAGCTGACTATTCACCCCGGTGACACGATTACGTGGGTAAACAACAAAGTTCCTCCCCACAATGTTGTATTTGATTCAGCCAACAACCCTGCCAAGAGTGCTGACTTAGCAAAGAGCTTTTCTCATAAGCAGTTGCTGATGACTCCTGGTCAAGAAGTGAAAACAACATTTCCAGACGATGCACCAGCTGGTGAATACACTTACTACTGTGAACCTCATCGCGGTGCTGGAATGATTGGCAAAATCACTGTCGAAGGCTAGGGATGCTGTTATTTAGCTGTAGCTTTGGGTTAAATTAATACAGCTAAATAGTAAATAAGAATGCCTCTAAGAGTCATAAAAGAGACTCTGGAGGCATTCTAGTTATTTATCGAACAAATCTTTAGCAGGCAAGAGAAATAGGGCCGATAAGAGTGCGTAAATGCTTCACGTAGCTTGCTTCTTGAAGGGTTAGTGTAGCGTTCACGAAGTGTAGCGCAGCGTTTAGCGTTTAGCTGCTTGTCTTTTAAACATCGGTGCTATTGGTAATAAATCCTCTAGAACCCTAAATTAAGCTATAGCAATCTTATCTGAGTTGTGGAAGTTATTTTTAACGTAGACGCGAAGCGGCTTGCCGCAGGCTACCGCCAAGTCGCCAAGAAAGAGAGGGTTTTACAAATCATTTAGGACTGCTATAGCTGTTATAAAAATAGGCAAGTTAGGCAGCGCGGACTTGGAACACAAACAAATCAAATCCATCCACAGGCTAGAAGATATAACTTGCGAAATTGGCTATCGTGTTGCCAGTTTCTAAAGTATCAAAAGAAATCTACATGGTTCCTATCAGAGATAACAACCCGACAACAATCACGCCTTATGTAACTTATGGGCTGATTGCTGCCAATGTTCTCGCTTTTCTATATGAAGCAAATCTTCCACCGCAGCAATTAGATCAATTTTTCCACTTAGCTGCCGTTGTGCCGCGAGAGTTAACATATAGCTTTAATGGAATTCCAGTACATCAAGTTGTCCCAGAGTGGGTAACGCTGATTACTTCCCAATTTTTACATGGTGGTCTTTTGCACTTGGGAGGTAATATGTTGTTTTTATGGATTTTTGGCAACAATGTCGAAGACCGTTTAGGCCATGTGAAATATTTAATTTTTTATCTAGCGTGTGGTGTTTTAGCATCACTAACTCAATGGTTCTTCGCGCAGAATTCCGCTATTCCTTCTTTGGGTGCTAGTGGCGCTATAGCTGGAGTAATGGGCGCATACATTCTCCGCTTCCCCAAAGCCGAAGTTCTAACTCTAATTCCTTTAGGCTTCTACTTCCCCGCAGTCCGACTTCCTGCATTCTACTTTCTCGGTTTTTGGTTTCTCCAACAAGCCTTCTATGGTCTTGCTAGCCTAAATACTCCTACTAACATTGGGATGGAAAATGGCGGTATCGCTTACTGGGCACACGCAGGTGGTTTTGCTTTTGGCGCAATTCTTGGACCCCTGTTAGGCTTATTTAACGATCAATCAAAGCCAGAATATCTCTAAAAGCAATAAGTGAAAGGAAAATAATTATTTTCCTTTTGCTCTTTTTTACTCACAATAAAGTAGGAAAAAACTTGTGGTTCCCCTGCGAGATAACAACCCGATAAGCATCACTCCGTATGTAACTTATGGACTACTTGCTGCTAATATTCTTGCTTTTTTCTATCAACTAAGTTTGAACCCCCAGCAATTAGAAGGGTTTTTCCACGTAGCTGCCGTAGTACCGCGAGAACTAACATCTAGCTTGAGAGGAATCCCATTAAATCAACCTGTCCCAGAGTGGCTGACTCTATTTACATCCCAATTTTTGCACGGTGGTCTTTTGCACTTGGGCGGCAATATGTTGTTTTTATGGATTTTTGGCAATAATATTGAAGACCGCTTAGGGCATATCAAGTTTTTAATTTTTTATCTAGCGTGTGGTGCAATGGCCGCGCTAACCCAGTGGTTTTTCTCCCAAAACTCCTCTATTCCTTCTTTGGGTGCTAGTGGTGCGATCGCGGGAGTGATGGGCGCATATATTCTCCGTTTCCCCCGCGCCCAAGTTTTGACCTTAATTCCTTTGGGATTTTTCATCACTACAGTACAAATCCCCGCCATGTTCTTTCTGGGATTTTGGTTTTTCCAACAGGCTTTATTTGGTATTGCTAGCCTGAATACTCCGACTAATATCGGTATGCAAAGCGGCGGAATAGCTTACTGGGCCCACGCAGGTGGTTTCGTCTTTGGCGTAATTCTCGGCCCGCCATTAGGTTTGATGAAACGGTACTAGAAGTTGGATAATTGCGTTTGGAGATGAAATCGCGATGTCTCAAGGGGCCTTGCGCGAATAATACCTAACTCAGTTCACCAAACTTTATTCAAATTCAACACAAATCCTGGCAACACATCCTCACCAGATACATTGTTGGGAGTTTTTAATATCTCTACATCCTCCCCTGGACGCAATACGGTTCGGTTAAGCGTAAAAGCAAGTAAAATATCGAAGATTATCCCCTGAGCGTACTGAGTAGGAATGCATCTCAAAGAATTCTCATGGATCTCACCTGTGGTGGAATCAGGTACTGTAC
>JAESFL010000308.1_pt1 | contig 40232 bp, 37 predicted proteins | sample 9269401 | NCBI WGS metagenome assembly JAESFL01 (sample SAMN14506025, study PRJNA617098) | algae metagenome | isolation source: Gloeocapsa sp. UFS-A4-WI-NPMV-4B04 and co-occurring heterotrophs from desert... | place: USA: Utah | collected 2006-10-01 | reverse complement strand
CATCCGGATTTCGAGGAGGCGTTCAAGGCGTTTCTCGACGCCGAATAGGGCCGTCCAGGTTCGAACACGGAACAAGGGGTTGTCGCGCAAACCAAGTATTGCTGCATGTCCGCCTGTGTACGGATGGGCGGGGCTGGGTCTGGCTCTGTTTCAAACCTCGGTTCCGGTTCGTCCGCTCGACAGGCAGCCCTACTGGATGGATCCTGACTTGGTACTACCTGTGAGCGCTGTGGTGGATCTGTGCCAGATTGTGCCACAAGGCGACATCACGAGAAAGATAGGGAAGCCCCTCGCACTTTGGCTCTCCCGGGCGTCAGTCGACGGTATCCGACATCCGTGTCAGCCCAAGGCCTGGATCACCGCGTCCACATCCGTCACCACGGCGACATTCTGCATTGCATAGTTCACGGAGGCGGTATGCCACTCGGCATTCATGGTCGAACAGGCGTCCTCCGGCACGACCATGAAGTAGCCCTTGTCGGCACCCGTTCTGGCCGTATGCTCGATCGACATGTTGGTCCAGGCTCCGGTCACGATGACGACATCGCGGCGGAGCGCCTTGAGGACGGTCTCAAGCCGCGTGCCCTCCCAGGCGCTCATGCGTTGCTTCTCGACAACGTGATCGCCAGCCTGGGCCTCGAGGCTCGGCACCGGCGCGACGCCCCAGGTGCCGCGAACGAGGGCCTTCGCATCGGCCAGCCCCTCGAAGAGCGGCGCATTCATCGTGACCCCGGGCGCGCCGGCTTCGACGACGAACCAGACATGAATCACCGGCACGCCCCGCCTGCGGGCCGTCTCGGCGAGGCGAGCGGCGTTGGCGATCGCGTTCTGCTGTCTGCAGTGGATGGGTGATCCCGAGGCCGCGAAGGCGCCGCCCTCCATCACGACGTCGTTCTGCATGTCCTGCACGAGCACCGCGCAGCGCTCCGCATCGAGCCGATAGCCCGCAGGCGCCTTCTTGACGCCATCCGGCGAAACCGCGGCGGGAGCAAGGTCGGACACAGGCCGTGAACCACCTGAACCCAGCGTCGACGAGGCCGCACGCGCAGCCGCGCCGGCCCGCATGTAGGGCTCGATCCGTGGGCCGATCTTCGTATCGACCGCGTAGACCGAGTGCGTTGCCGTCAGGAACAGCGTACGCCAGTCCGGCCCACCCCAGGCAAGATTGCCGACGAGTTCCGAGATCCGCAGCTTGCCGATGAGATCCCCGCCCATCGAATAGACCCAGACGCCGCCAGGGCCGCAGACCCAAACATTGCCCTGTGCGTCGCACTTCATGCCGTCCGGCACGCCGGGCTCCGTCGGGGAAACGATGCCGGAGGCGAAAACGCGGCCGGAGCCGAGCCGCCCGTCGGACAGCACGTCGAAGACGCGGATCAGGTGCTGCACGGTATCGTTGACGAAGAGGCGCTCCTCGGTCGGGCAGAAGCAAAGCCCGTTGGGCTGCTCGAACAGGTAGCGGTCGACGAGGAGCTCTGGCGCTCCACCACCCGGTGGAATGCGGTAGACGCCCTGGAAGCCAAGCTGTCGCGGGCGCTCGACGCCGTAGACCGGCATGCGGCCGTACCAGGGATCGGAGAAGTAGATCGCCCCATCGGACTTGACGCAGACGTCGTTCGGGCTGTTCAGCTCCATCCCCTCGAAGTGCGAGGCAAGCGTCTCTCGCCGCCCGTCCGGCCATTCCCTGACAAGGCTCGAGGTCGCATGCTCGCAGACGAGAAGGTTGAGTTCGGCATCGTGAGTCATGCCGTTGCACTTGTTCGCCGGCCGCATGACCTCCCGGACGCCGGAGCGGTCCCAGCGCCGGCGCACGTCGCCGGGCATGTCGGAGAACAGGAGGTAATGGTCGCGTGGATGCCAAACCGGTCCCTCCGTGAACTGGTAGCCAGTGCCGATCTGGCGCACCGGAGCCCAGAGATCGACGAGGTCCGCGAAACCCGGCCGAACGGCGACGTGCGTGGTCATCAGAGCGCTCCCGACGGGGCTTCAGGCCGCGAACCAGTTTCGGGCCGGCAACGTCTGAACCATCGGGCCCGGAACGGACATGTCCATGCGGCCGACCACTTGGCCGTGGGCGATCCTCGCGGGCTTGTCATGCACGGGGAGCAGGAACTTCGCATTCGACAGAAGCTTCTTGATCGCCGCCTTCTCGTGGCGCTTGGAGACGCCGTGATTGCCTGTCGTGCGGGGCTCGTTCGAGCTGATCTCGTGAAAAGGCGTCACGATCTGGTCGTTGAAATCGTAGATCACGTCGCCGCAGATGGTCGCGCGGCCCTCGACCGTGTCGACGTGGACGTTCATCGAGCCCTCCGTATGGGCGCCGGCCTGTTCCATGTAGCAGCCCGGGAAGAGTTCGATCGCCCCCGACAGTTCGAGATCCTCGAAGCGCAGCGCGTCGCGGGTGTGCAGCCGGTCGATCAGGTGCTTGATGTCCGGGGCCGGGTATTGCGGGTGCATCAGCCCAGAGACGGAATATTCGAGCTCGCGCCGATTGATGATCACCGTGGTGCTCATCGGAAAGAGCTCGTCCTTCCCGGCATGGTCGATGTGCAGGTGGGTGTGCAGCACGTAACGCACGTCGCCCATGCGCACGCCGTGCCGGGCGAGCTGGTTCTCGATCATGTTCTCGTGGAACTGGAGCCCGCGCATGCCGAGGGTTTCCATGATCTGGTTGTGTCGGTAGCCCGTATCGACCACCACCGGCCAGGGTCCGCCGAGGATCAGAAAGCCGTAAGTGGGAACGCGCCGCTGGCGACCGCAGTCGCGTCCGAGAACGAGAAAGCTCGATTCGAGCTCGATATCGCCGTAATCCAGGATCTTGATCTCAAGCGCCATGGCCGTCCCGCTCCCCTCATGTGTCCAGGCGGTACACCCGCCTCGCCGTCTCAGTGAATACCTTGTCGCGTGCTGCCTCGGGCACGGCCGCCCGGTGCGCCTCCATGAGCGCACCGTAATTCGTCCAGAGCTTCTCGATCGGAAAGTTGGAACCGAACAGGCAGCGCTCCGGGCCGAAAAGATCCAGCGCCTCGCAGACCACGAAGGCGATATGCTCCGGGTCGTTCGCGCGCAGGAACGTGCCGAGCCCTGAGAGCTTGCTGACCACGTTCCTCCTTGCCGCGAGGAGCTTGATGCCGGCGCGCCAGGCAGCAATGCCTTCGTCCGAGAGATCCTCCAGCATCCCGGCGTGCTGGAGAACGAAGGTCACGTCCGGGCAGGCGGCGGCGAGCTCGGCCGCGTCCGCCATCTGAGAGGCGAAAACCTGCAGGTCGAAGGACCAGCCGTAATCCGCGAGGCGAGCGACGTTCGTCCTGACGCGCTCGTCGCGCGCGAGGTCCGGGCCGGAGGCGAAGCGATAGAGCGCGTTCTCGTGCCAGTGCAGCTGCATCCGGACGCCACGGACGCGTCCATTGCGGGCGAGCCGGTCGAGGTGGGGCCGCACGTCGTCGGCCAGCATGTCGGCATAGGCCACGACCGCAATCGGGAAGCCGGAGCGCTCGGAAGCCTCGGCTACGAACTCCACCTCGTCCATGAACCGATCGGGGGCCCAGTTGGCCTGAACGTAGACCGCCTCGGTGACGCCCGCGGGCCGGCAATCGGCGAGATATTCCTCGACCGGGTAGTCGCGCCGAATCGGCTCGTAGGGGCCGAAGATGCGCGGCTGCATCGGCCCGACGAGCCAGGGCAGGTCGCGCTGGCGCCAAATGTGGAAGTGAGCGTCGACAATCCCAGATGTCATGCGGCGCGTGTCCTGCCGATGGAGAGAATATGGCGGCAAGCGCGCGCCGTCGTGCTGCCGTCGGCGAGCGAGTCGATCAAGGGCCGGACCGCGCGCAGGACCTGTGTTTCAGGCCGGTACGCCGGATCGCCGGCCAGCGGCGACAGCCAGTCAATGCGATGGGCGCGTGCCGCGAGCCGGCGAACAGCCGCGATGAGTGTGGTCGGGTCGCCGCGCTCGAGCCCGTCGGAGAGAAGCACCACGACTGCGCCGCGGGCGAAGGTCGCGTAGCGCGGCACGGAGAGGAACGCGGCCAGCGCGTCGCCGATGCGCGTGCCGCCGTCCCAGTCCGCGACGAGGCTGGCGGCTTCTGACAGCGCCTGATGGCGGTTGCGGCGGCGAAGCGCGCCGGTGACGCGCGTCAGGCGCGTCCCGAGGGTGAAGACCTCGACGCGCGGGGCCGCATGGACGACCGTATGGGCGAGGGCGAGATGCGCGTCCGTGCGCTCTTTCATCGAGCCGGACACGTCGATCAGCAGGAGGAGCGGCCGCGGCCGTGTCATCCGGCGCAGCCGCTTGAGGCTCATGACCTCGCCGTCGTGACGGATCGCAGCCCTGAGGCTGCCCGCGAGATCGACGGTTGGACCCCGGCGCGAACGCGCCCGGCGATAACCGCGGCGGCTGGGCAGCGCAGCCGGCAGGTCGCGGCCGAAGCGGCGCAAGGTGTCCGTGTCGTTGGGCTCGCGGAGCCGCCGCGCGGACAAAGCTTCGGCTTCCGTGGCGGCGCGGCCGGACTCGTTGACCTCCTCGCCAATGAGCACCTCGCGCGTGCCGCTGTCCTCCTGGACGGAGACGTCCTCGTCCGGCGCCCATTCTTCCTCGGCGCCCTCCGCGAGGGCGCCGAGAAATTGCATGTCGAAGAGCGCATCGAAGCGCTCGCGTTGCTCCGGATGCGGCGCGAGCGTCGCCACGGCGGCCTTGCGAAGGTGCTCGACGCTGCGCGGCCCGAGCAACTCCACGGCCTGAAGGAAGGAGGTTGTCTGCTCCGGTGCCACCGCGAAGCCGTTCTGGCGCAGGAGCGTAGGGAAGGAGACGAGCGGGCGCACGGCGCCGGGAAGTCGGTCGTTCATGCCGCGAACCCTGGGATGAAGGCGGCGAAACGGGGCCGCAGATGGGCCATGTCCTCCTCGTCCTTGATGGCGGCGCCAAGTGCCCGCCGGAATGCCTCCGGCCAGGGCGCGCCGCTCAGCGCGAGCGCCGTCGCGGCCTCCGCCCAGTCGACGGCCTCGGCCACACCTGGGGGTTTGGCGAGCGGCTCCTGGCGCAGGCGCCCGACGGCGGCCACGACGGCGCGCGCGGTGCTCTCGGCGACCGCGGAGGAGCGCATCATGATGATCTGAGCCTCCCGCTCCGGCTCCGGGTAGGCGATGTAGTGGTAGACGCAGCGGCGCCGCAGCGCCTCGTGCAGTTCGCGCGTCCGGTTCGAAGTGAGCACGACCACCGGCCGCTCCGCGGCCCGCAACGTACCGCGCTCTGGAATGGAGATCGAGAAGTCGGACAGGAATTCGAGCAGGAAGGCTTCAAACTCGTGATCGGACCGGTCGATCTCGTCGATGAGGAGCACGGTCGAGTCCGGCCGGCGCAAGGCCGTGAGCATCGGCCGCTCGATCAGGAAGTCATCCCGGTAGATGTCGATGGACTGGTCCTCTTTCGCCTGCCGGATCGCCAGCATCTGGCGCGGGTAGTTCCACTCGTAGAGTGCGGCCGCGGCGTCGATGCCCTCGAAGCATTGCAGGCGGATGAGCTGGCGGCCGAGGATCCCGGACAGGGCCTTCGCGGCTTCGGTCTTGCCGACGCCCGGCGCCCCTTCGAGCAGGAGGGGCTTGCCGAGCGCGAGCGCGAGATAGCCGGCAGTCGCGATGCCGTCGTCGGCAAGATACATCGCGGCCCGGAGCGCTTGAGCGAGCGCCTCCGGACTTGAGATCCCGGCGACATTGGTCCTCAGCGCCATGTGGGCGGACCTCCGCGCCGCGCCTGCGGCCGCACACCGCCATTCGCCCTGATTCCGCGTAGCACCTTCTCGGGTGTGATCGGGAGCTCGTCGACGCGCACGCCGATCGCGTTGAAGACCGCGTTCGCGACGGCGGGCAGGACGGGATTGGCGCACATCTCGCCCGGTCCCTTGCCGCCGAAGGGCCCGTCCGGTGCCGGCCGCTCCAGGATGGTGACGTGATAAGGCGCGATGTCGCCGGGGCCGGGCATCAGGTACTCGTTGAAGTCGCGCGGCCCGTGGTCGGGATTGGGATAATAGGGCTCGGGCGTTTCGTAGAGCGCATGGCTGACGCCCATCCAGGCGCCGCCGACGAGCTGCTGCTCGACCATCTTCGGGTTGATGACCCGCCCGAGTTCGTAGGCGCTCGTCAGCCTGAGGACCTCGACCTCGCCGGTCTCGTCGTCGACGGAGACATCCGCGACCAGGCAAGCATGGGCGAAGGCGGTGTTGGGGTTCATCTCTCCCGTTTCGGGATCGACCGCGGAGAGCGGGATCAGGAAGATGCCGCGCCCCGCGATGGTCTTGCCCTGCTTGAACTGCCCGGCTTGGGACGCGGCCTTCACGGTGATCGTCCGCGACGGCGCCCCACGGACATGGATGTTGCCGCGTCCGTCGGTGACGAGATCGGCGGCGTCCACCTCGAGCTCCTCGGCGGCCGCTTCGAGCAGGACGCCGCGCGCCTCGCGGGCGGCCGCGATGACGGCATTGCCCATGCGGTGCGTCCCACGCGAGGCGAAGCTGCCCATGTCATGGGGGCCGGTGTCGCTGTCCGCGGTGTCGACGTAGACGTCCTCGACCGGCACGCCGAGCGTCTCGGCCGCAAGCTGTCGTGTGACCTGCTTCATGCCCTGGCCGAGGTCGATTGCCGAGAGCGCGACCGTGAACTTTCCGTCCGGGTTGGAATGGACCAGCGCCTGGCTCGGATCACCGCCGAGGTTCATGCCGATGGGATAGTTGACGGAGGCCATTCCCCGCCCTTCGTGCCGGGCCATCTCAGCGCCTCCGCGTGCCGAAGAGGGACGAGAAGCGCATCGCCCCGTGCTGCGTCTGCGGCACAGGGGACGGAGCGGGCGGCGGCGCCGGTACCGGTGCATGGGCGGGCGCCGAGGCAGCAGCGGGCTGGTAGACCGGAGCCGGCATCGGCAGGGACTGGACCGCCGGGGCCGGCTGGTAGGCTGGAGCCGGAAGCGGCGGCTGGTGCGAGGGCTCGGGCCGGCGGCTCTCGTAGCGGGGCACGTCGGTCAGAGCGGCGCGGGCGTCCTTCGCGTCCTCCATGACCGGCTCCTTGCTGAGCGGTATCCGCTGCGTGCCGGCGGGCAGCACCTGATGCGATGGGGCGGTGCGGGTGTCGGGGCGCCCGGTGCGGCCGCGCTCGTCAAGCGGCGTCGCCGGGATCTGCGCCCGCTCCCCACCGCCACCCAGAACCGACGATTGCCGCTTCGCCTCGGCGGAGAGCGGCCAGTTCGCCTTCTCGGCCACGACCTGCACGCACTCGATCAGGGCGGTGTTCTTGGCGACGCGCCGATGCGGCTTCATGTCCCCGTCGCGGTAGGCATTGAGGATGCGGAACTCCATCGGGTCCATGTCAACCGCGTGCGCCAGCTTGTCCATCTGGACCTCGAGGGCGAAGTCGACCGCCGTCACGCCGAAGCCGCGCATAGCCGTCGACGGGCAGCGGTTGGTGTAGACCACATAGATGTCGGAGGAGACGTTCGGGATCGTGTAGGGCCCGGGGACATGCGCCGTGCACTTGATGCCGGCATAGCTCGACAGCCGGGTATAGGCGCCGGCATCGAAGTAGCTGCGGATATGCCGGCCGATGATGCGTCCGTCGCGGCGGACGCCGTCCTTGATGTAGATGCGTTCGGCACCGCGCGGCGAGCCGTAGAGCATCTCCTCCTCGCGATCGAGCACGTAGCGGACGGGGCGTCCGGTCAGCATGGCGCCGAGCACCGCGAGCGGCTCGGTGAGCGTATCGACCTTGCCGCCGAAGCCGCCTCCGACCGTACCGCCGACGAAATGGAGCCGGTTGGACTCGAGGTTCAGGATCTTGGCGGTGGTGCCGAGCGAGAAGAACAGGCCCTGCGCGCAGGAATGGACGATGAAGCGATCATTGTGCTCGGGCGCGGCGATCGAACCGTTGGTCTCGGTCGGCGCGTGCTCGATGGGCGACATCTGGTAGCGCTCTTCGAGCACGATGTCGGCCTCGCGGAAGGCGCGCTCGGGGTCGCCGAAGCGGAGCTTCTGGTGATCGTATTTCTCGTGGTACTCGAAGTGATTGTGCGGATAGGTCTCGTTGACGACCGGAGCGCCGGGCTTCAACGCCTCCTCGACGTCGAAGACGGTCGGAAGCGGATCGTAATCGACACGCACGAGCTTTTTGGCGGCGAGCGCCGCCGCCTCGGTCTCCGCGATGATGGCGACGACCGGCTCGCCCTTGTAGCGAACCTTGTCGACCGCGAGCGACGGCTCGTCGTCCTTGCCGAAATTGATGAGGCTGAGCAGCGTGTTCTTGTTCACCGGTACGTCGGCGCCGCGCAGCACGCGCTTGACCCCGGGCGCGCGGGCCGCGGCCGCGATGTCGATGTTGCGGATCCTGGCGTGATGGTGGGGGCTGCGCACCACTTTCAGGTGGAGCAGTCCCTCGAAGGCATGGTCGTCGTAGAACCGGGTCCGGCCGGTGACGTGACCCGGCATGTCCTGGCGCTGCAGACCCTTGCCGACCACGTTGAGGTTGTCGTCGCGTTCGTCGGCGAAGATGTCTTTGCGGAATTCGAGCACCGTCTGGCCTCCCTGTCAGGCGCGCTGGACGTCGCGGCGGCCGCTGGCCGCCAGGATTGCCGCGATGATCGGCTCGTAGCCGGTGCAGCGGCAGATGTTGCCGGCGATGCCCTCGATCACCTCGTCGCGCGTTGGATTCGGGTTCTTGGCGAGGAGCGCACGGGCGGCCGTCAGCATGCCGGGCGTGCAGAAGCCGCACTGGGCGGCGAAATGCTCCATGAAGGCGGCCTGGAGCGGATGCAGGTTGGGCCCGTCCGCCATGCCCGACGCGGTCTCGACCGAGCGGCCCTCGCAGGATACGGCCAGGGTCAGGCAGCTCAGATGCGCCTCGCCGTCGATGAGCACTGTGCAGACCCCGCAGGTGCCCTGGCCGCATCCGTATTTAGGCGCGAAGTCACCGAGGCCGCGCCGCAGCGTCGTCAGCAGGTTGTCGGCCGGGTCCACGAAGGCGGCCCGGTCGGAGCCGTTGAGGCGGAATTGAACGGGGAGCTTGGCCATCGTGCCTTCAGCTTTCTGCGGCGAGGAGCCGGCCGAGATGGACCGGCAGAACCTCGCGCCGGTACCACTCGCTCGCGATCGCATCGGTCGCCGGCCGCGTGCCCTCCAAGGCCGCTTGGCGGGCCGCGCCGATCACGGCTTGATCGAGCGGCCGGCCCTCCAGGGCCCGCTCGACTCCCTTGGCCCGGACCGGCGTCGGCGCCATGGCGCCGTAGGCGACCCGCGCGCCGGCGACCCGTCCCCCCGAGGTCGGCAGATGGGCGGCGATCGAGAGCACCGCGATCCCTTTCGGCCGCACCCGGCTCGCCTTGCGGAAGCGGAAATTGGCGGGACTGGCAGGCCGCGCGAATTGCACTGCCGTGACGAGGCCTTGGCCGCCGCGGTCGCGGCCGGCCAGCAACTCCTCGAGCGTCATCGCGCGTCCACCGCCATATCCCGCCTGCAGGGTGACCTGCGCGTCGAGGGCGAGGAGCGCGACCGTGAAGTCGCCGTAAGGGGCCTCGGCGAAGAGGTTGCCGCCCACCGTCGCAGCGTTGCGCACGGCCGGGCCGCCGATCGCACGCGCCGCCGGGTGGAGGAAAGCGAGGTCGCGGTTGGCGAGCACGGCCGCCATGGTCACCCCGGCCCCGAGTTCGATCCGGCTGCCGCCAGTCTGGATCCGGGCGAAGGCCGGATCCGTGATCCGCACGAGGGTGCCTTCCGTGATTCGGCCCTCGTTGACGTCGCGCATGACGAGCGTGCCGCCGGCGATCAGGCGAGCGCTGCGGTCCCCCGACAGCAGGCCGGCGGCCTCTGCGATCGTCGTGCAGGTTCTGACCGAGATCGACATCGTCAGCCCTCTCCTCGCGCGAGTTCCGGCAGCCGCCGCACGGCCTCGATTCCGGCCGCATAGACCTGGTCGCCCACCATGGTGGCGAGCTCCTGCTCGCGCCCGGGGGGCGTCGTGAAGCGCCCCTCCCAATGCCAGAAGCTCCGGTTCCCGTCCGTGACGGGGAGGAGTCGGACATGGGCGACATAGTTGAAGAGCGGGATCGGCGTGTCGAGCAGGCAATAGGTGAATGTCATCTCGATGTCCGACAGGGTGAGGAGCTGCTCGCGCAGCTCGCTCCCGTCCTGGAGCGTGAAGCGCCGGACGCAGCCGATCCGGTCCGAGGGCTGGCTGCGCTCGATTTCGCTACGGGCGACGATCGGGTGCCAGTTCTCGTGGCCGTTGAAGTCGCGCAGGACGGACCAGAGCGCGTCGACGGGCGCATCGATGATGGTGCTGCGGACGACGCGCGGCATCCCGCTCACCCGCCGAACGCGCGCTTGAGGGCGTCGAAGCCGCCCTGAAACACGTTGCCGCCGATGCCGGCCACGAGCTCCGCCTCGCGTTCCGGTGCGCAGTCGAAGTCCGCCGACCACTCGATGAAGGTGCGGTCGCCGTCCGTGACGGGCGTCAGCCTGAGCGTCGCGACGTAGTTCGTCAGCGGCATCGGCGAGTCCAGGATCGAGTAGGTGCAGAACATGTCGAAGTCGGAGAGGCCGAGGAGCTGCTCGCGCAGCCGGTCGCCGTTGCGCAGGGAGAAAGCGCGGATGCAGCCCACCTTGTCGGCAGGCTCGCCGTTCTCGATCCGGCTCTCCGCGATGGCCGGATGCCAGGTCGGCAGACCATTGAAGTCGCGCACGCGCGCCCAGACCCTGGCCGCGGGCGCGGCGACGACGCTCGAGACATAGACCCGCGCCATGGGACCTTACGCCTTCTCGGCCGGAGGATCGGACCGGCGTCCGCCACCCGCAGGCTTGGGCGCCGTGCCGTCGGCTTTCGGCGGGTTTGCCGCGTCGGATTTGGGCTGGGCAGCCGCATCCTTCGCGACGCGCTGCATGTCCGATGCCTCGCGCATCAGGCCGCCCATCTTGGCGAGGTTGCCGCCCTCGATGCCGATCTCCTTCAGGACTTGGTCGATCATCGGTGCCTGCACGCGGTAGCGGAGCGCGGACTCGATCACCTCGTCGGTCGGCGAACGCCCGCTCCCACCTGCTCCGGCGCCGTTAACCCCGGCCAAGCCGTCGACATGGAGGATCCGGATGCCCTCGATCTTCTCCATCGGCCGCACGCTCTCGCGCACGATCCCCTCAATCCGATCGAGGAGGCGCCGGCGGAAGAGCCCGTAGCGGGCGCCGTCGGTGAGGACGTTCTCGGCCTCGTAGAGGAGCTTCTGAGCCTCGGCATCGACCGCGCGGCGGACGCGGTCGGCTTCCGCCGCGATCCGGGTTTCCTCCGCGGCGGTCTGGGCGAGAAGCACCTCCACGGTCTGCCGCCGCCTCGCCTCCTCGCTCGCCCGCACGGTGGCGACCCGCTCCTCGGCCTCGACCGCCTCAGCCCGCGCGGTTTCGGCCCGGGCCCGAGCAGCGGATTCTTCCAGCGACTTGGCGAAGAGCGTGATCGCCTTGTCCATGGCGGCGCTCTCGACATCGCGCTCGCGCGCAATCTCGAGCTTTCGCAGTTCGCGTTGGCGCCCAACGCGGGCCTCGTCGAGGCCGCGGTCCGACGCGATGCGGGCGCGCTCCACCTCCTCGTTCGAGGAAATCTGTGCTTCCTGCAGCGCCTGCGTGCGGGCGATGTCGAGCTGCTCTATGGTGCGCCGTCGCTCCAGGCGTGCCGCCTCGAGCGACTGCTCGCGCACGATGTCGGCCCGCTCGACCTCCTGCTGCGTGACGATCTCAGCCTGCCGCAGCGAGCGGTCAGCCTCGGTGCGCTCGACACGCTTGCCGGCAAGAACGATAGCCCGCTCTTCCTCGGCAACTTCCACGATCCGCTTCTGGTCGATCTGCAGGAGCTCGCGGGCCCTCGTCGAGGCGATCCGCTCCTCCTCGAGCCCAAGCTCGGTCGCGATGCGCCGGCGCTCGACCGCGTCCCGGCGCTTCAGCTCGGCCGCCTCCAGCTCCTGCGCCCGGCGGATCTCAAGCTCCCTGGTGGCGAGCTCGGCGGCGATCCGCTCGGCCGCAACCGCCTTGTCCTGAGCGATGCGGGCGGCCTCGACTGCCTCGCGCGCGCTGATCTCGGCCGTATCGACGGCCTGGTTACGGGCGATCTCGAGCGCGCGCACCTCCTCGTCGCGCTGGATCCGCTCGGCCGAGACGGTGCGTTCCTGAGCGATGCGCCGGCGCTCGACCGTCTCGCGGGAGGCAATCTCGGCCGCTTCCACGGCCTCCTCGCGCCCGATCTCCAGGAGCCGCCGCCTCTCTTCCAGTGCGACCCGGTCCACCGTGATGGCGTTCTCCTGCGCGATGCGCGCCCTCTCGACAGCCTCCCGAGCCGCGATTTCCGCCTCGTCGAGAGCTCGATTACGGGCGATCTGCATGGCGCGGACACGCTCTTCCTGGGCGATCCGGGCCGAATCGACGGCCTCGCGGGCCGCGATCTCCTCCTGCTCGAGGGTCCGCGTCCGCTCGATCTCGAGGTTGCGCGTCTCCTGCTCGCGCGCGATCCGCTCGGCGCTGACCGCCGCCTCCTGCAGGACGCGCGCTCGCTCCGTCGCTTCGCGGGCCGAGATCTCGGCTGCCTCCAGAAGCCTGGAGCGCTCGATCTCCTGCTGGCGGATGTCGCGCTCGGAGGCGATCCGCGCCGCGTTGATGATCTGCTCGTTTGCAATCCGGGCCCGCTCGACCTGCTCGCGGGCGGCGATCTCCGCTTCCTCCACGGCGCGGGTGCGGGCGATCTCCTGCTGGCGGATGTCGCGCTCGGAGGCGATCCGCGCCTCGCTGATGGCGCGCTCGTTCCCGATACGCGACTTCTCGATCTCCTCCCGGGACTGGATCTGGGCCTGTTCGGCCTCGGTGTCGCGGGCCGCGCGCTGGCGGGCGATCTCCGCCCGCTCGACGGCACGCTTGATCTCGATCTCCCGCTGCTGCTCCAGCCGCGCCGCCTCGCTTTCGCGCTCGATGTCGAGAGCCTGCCGCTCCGCCTCGAGGTTACGGGTGCGGATGCGAATCATCGATTCCTGCTCGATGTCGTTGCGCAGCTTCCGCCGATCCTCGATCTCCTCGATGATCCGGGTCAGGCCCTCCGCATCGAAGCGGTTGGACGGGTTGAAGTATTGCAGGTCGGTCTGGTCGAGATCGGTGAGCGCGACCGATTCCAGCTGCAGCCCGTTCTGGTCGAGGGCCTCGGCCGCGGCCTCTTTCACGCGCTGCACATAGGTGCCGCGCTGCTCGTGCATCTCCTCCATGGTCATCTCGGAAGCGACGGAGCGCAGGGCCGAGATGAACTTGCCGGACAGAAGGGAATTGAGCTGGTCGGGCTGAAGCGTCCGCCGGCCAAGGGTGGCGGCCGCCACAGACACCGCCTCGCGCTGGGGCCGGACGCGGACGTAGAATTCCGCATCGATGTCGACCCTCATCCGGTCGCGGGTGATGAGCGCATCCTCCTTCGCCCGGGTCACTGCGAGCTGCAGAACGTTCATGTTCACCGGGGTCACGTCATGGATGATCGGCAGCACGAAGGCGCCGCCGTTGATCACCACCCTTTCTCCGGACAGGCCGGTGCGGACGAAGGACACTTCCTTCGAGGAGCGCCGATACAGCCAGTTCACTAGATAGACGGCGACCGCGATCACGATCACCGCGAGGATTAGCCAGAGAATGAGCGCTCCGATCAGCTGCCCTGTCATGTCGAGTGTCTCCGTCTACCCGCTATGGATTGGTTGCCGCCGTCCGGCGGCCGATCGACTTGAAAGCCCGTGTCTGATCCCGGATCGCAACCTCCACGGGAAGCCTCTCTATGGAGGACGCACCGTAAAAGCCGTGGCATACCCTCGTGTTCTTGAGGATGAAGTCCGCGTCCGCAGGCTCGGCCACCGGACCGCCATGGACGAGCACAAGCACGTCCTCCTTGACGGAGCAGGCCGCCGCGGCCCAGCTTTCGACCTTCTCGGGGCAATCTTCCAGCTTCAGCGCCGTCTCCGCCCCGATGCTGCCGCCGGTCGTCAGGCCCAGATGGCAGACGATGATGTCGGCGCCGGCCTTCGCCATCGCGCGCGCATCCTCCTCGCTGAACACGTACGGCGTCGTGAGCAGGCCCTTTCGACTGGCAAACGCGACCATCTCGACCTCGAGCCCGTAGCCTATGCCGGTCTCTTCCAGGTTCTGCCGGAACACCCCGTCGATCAATCCGACGGTCGGAAAGTTCTGCACCCCAGCAAAGCCGATCCGGATCACCTCGTCCAGGAAGACATCCATGCGGCGGAAGGGATCGGTGCCGCAGACCCCCGCGAGCACCGGCGTCTTGCGGACCACGGGCAGCACCTCGGCCGCCATCTCCATCACGATGGCGTTGGCATCGCCGTAGGGCATCATGCCGGACAGCGAGCCCCGGCCGGACATGCGGAAGCGGCCCGAATTGTAGATGACGATCAGGTCGATGCCGCCGGCTTCCTCGCATTTCGCCGAGAGCCCCGTGCCGGCGCCTCCGCCCACGATGGGCTCGCCTCTTGCCGCCATCTGGTGGAAGCGGCGGAGCAGGTCCGTCTTGTCGAAGGTTGGCACGGCCTTTATCTCCTTGCCACCCGCTCGCGGCGCCGGCCGCCATGCAACGTGGTGAAATGCTCCGCCAGCGCCGCCGCGAAGGCTGCGTCGTTGATGTGGAACGGCAGCCGCAGAACCTGCCGGTTGGCGGTCAGTCTCACGGTCCGTTCCAGCGTCTCGAACAGTGCGGCATCCGCATCGGGATCGTGAAACGGCTGCCCAGCCGCGTCGAGGGCCGAGACGCCGCGCTCGGGAAGAAGGAAGCGGACCGGGCCCTCCATGGCGTTGAGGCGCTCGCTGATCCAGCGGCCCATGCGCACGTTCTCGTCGGCCGTCGTACGCATGAGGGTGATCTGCGGGTTGTGAGGATAGAGAGTGCGGCCGCGGTACTGCGCCGGCACCGTCTCCGGCGCCGCGAAATTGACCATGTCGAGCGCGCCGACCGACCCCACATAGGGGATCCGGGTCCGGATGACCGCACCGAACCGGTCTTCCGTTGCGGGCAGAATGCCGCCCATCATCATGTCGCAGACTTCCGTCGTGGAGACGTCGATCACGGCAGGAAGCATCCCGGAATCGACGAGCTTCTCCATGGCGCGTCCGCCCGTTCCCGTCGCGTGGAAGACGAGCGACTCCCACTCGGCGGCGAGCAGCTTGGTGACCTGCTGCACGCAGGGCGTAGTGACGCCGAACATGGTGAGTCCGACGAGGGGCTTGTCGGCGGAGCCGGCGAGCCGTTCCGCCGGTTCACGGCGCAGCATCGCCAGGCGCGCCCTGGCCATCCCGGCCACGGCCCGGGCGCCGTTCTCAAGCACGACGCGCGAGATCCGGTTGAGCCCCTGCACGTCCATCACGGAATGCATCATGGTGATGTCCGCGGCCCCGACATAGGCCCGCACGTCCCCGGACGCCACGGTCGAGATCATCACTTTCGGCACGCCGACAGGCAGCGCCTGCATCCCGGCGGTCGCCATGGCGGTGTTCCCGGAGCCGCCGGCCGCGATGATGCCGAGCACCCCCTGCTGCCGCCCGAGCCAGGCCCTGAACGCCTCCGTCATGGCCGCGACCGCCGTGCCGCGGTCGCCGGAGGCAATCCCCGCGGAACCGCGCGGGTGTGCGAGCGCCACCTCCTGCGGCGTGACGTCCGCACCGGCGCTTCGTCCCGAAGTCGACAGATCGACCAGCCGGGTCCTGAGGCCTTCCTCGCGAATGATGTCGCGGATGAAGCGCAGTTCCTCGCCCTTGGTGTCGAGCGTGCCGGCGACGATCACGACCGGCTCGCCGAGGAGGTTGTTGGCAAGCGGCCCGGTCCCGGAGACGCGCCGGCCGTCCAGCGTCGCCAGGACTGGCCGCGAGATCGTTCTGGCCTGCGCCTCGATCCGGGAGGCGGGCACGGGCTGCGACCAGCGCGTCGGCAGGACCGGATTGGAGAGATAGACGCGCGTCGGCCCCGCCGCGGGAGGTCGCGGCGTCCCGGCGGCATCCGGCGGGGGCTCCGCGAACCCGTCCGTCTCGTCATGGCCGTGCCGGCCGACGCCGAGCAGCCGCTGCTGCAGATCGCGGTCGCCCGCGAGCGTCGCGGACGCGACGACTCGGTTGATGCGCCCATTCACCATGATGGCGACCGGATCCGACATCTCGGTCGCGACGCCGATGTTCTGCTCGATCACCAGGATCGCGACGTCGCCTGCTTCGGCGAGCGCGACGAGCATCTCCTCGACCTGTGCGACGATGACGGGCGCGAGCCCCTCGGTTGGCTCGTCCATAATGAGGAGACGCGGGTTGAGCAGGAGGGCGCGGCTGATCGCCAGCATCTGCTGCTCGCCGCCCGAGAGCTGGGCGCCGCCGTTGTTACGCCGCTCGGCCAAGCGCGGGAAAGTGTCGTAGATCCGCTCCGGCGTCCACGCGCCGCGCTTGCCCCGCTGCATCAGGCGCAGATGCTCGTCGACGGTCAGCGACCGCCACAGGCGGCGGCCCTGCGGCACGTAGCCGACGCCGCGTCGCGCCACCTCTGCGGCGGACCGGCCGGCGATCTCCTCGCCGAAGTAGCGGATGGACCCGGAGCTGATCGGCACGAGGCCCATGATGGCCTTGCACAGGGTGGTCTTGCCCATCCCATTTCGGCCGACGACGGACAGCACGCCTTCTTGCAAGGTAAGTTCCACGCCCTGCAGGGCGTGCGAGCGGCCGTAAAAGACGTTGAGCCCGCTCACTTGAAGCACGGGTAGGCCGGGGGCGGGAGGTGCGCGGAAGCGTTCAGCCATGAGCGCCTCCGAGGTAGAGTTCCTGCACCTCGGGATCAGACTCGATTTCTTCCGGCCGCCCTTCCTTGAAGATGCGGCCGTTGTGCATCATCGTCACACTCTCGACGACCCGCAGCGCCACATCCATGTCGTGCTCGATGATGATGTAGCCGATATGGCCCGGCAACGACGTGAGGATGTGGACGAGGTCGCGACGCTCGGTCGGCGAGAGGCCGGCGGCGGGCTCGTCGAACAGGATGAAGCGGGGGGCGCCCGAGAGCGCGAGCGCGATCTCGAGCTGGCGCTGCTGGCCGTAGGCGAGTTCTCCGACGAGCCGGTCCTGCACCGGCGTCAGGTGCACCGCCTCGACAAGGTTCTCGGCCGCCTGCATCAACGCTTCATCGCGCCGCGGCCGCAGCATCGAATAACGGTTTCGCGACACGCCCCTGCAGGCCAGATACACGTTGTCGAGCACCGTGAGGCCGGCGAACAGGGACGAGATCTGGTAGGTCCGCCTGAGGCCCCGCCGGATCCGCTCCTGCGGCGGAAAGGTGGTCACGTCCTCGCCGAAGAAGCGGATGACCCCCGAGGAAGGCGGGAAATCGCCGGTGATGCAGTTGAAAAGCGTCGTCTTGCCGGCCCCGTTGGAGCCGAGAACCGCCCGCCGTTCGCCAGGGCGCACGCTCAGCGTCACGTCGGACAAGGCGCCGAGCGCGCCGAAGAAGCGCGCGACCCCCCGCAATTCCAGCGCGTTGTCTGAGCCGGACGACCGCAGACCGCGGACGGGCCCGGCACTCAAGAACCCCTCTCCCCGATGTTCATCGAAGCCGAGCGGGCATCGCGGCCTCTCTCGTACCTGTCCCGGAGGCGCTCATAGATGCCGATGAGCCCGCCCGGCGAGAACAGCACGATCAGGAGAAAGCCGAGGCCGATCAGAAGTTGGAAGCGCTTGCCGTCCAGGCCGACCGCCTCCAGGACGTCAAGGGAGAAGGTGCGGAGCAGGACATAGACGAGAGCGCCGACGAAGGGCCCGATGGGGCGGCTGAGTCCGCCGACGACCGCGATGATGAGGACATCGACAACGGGACCGACGCCCGCCGTGTTAGGCGAGATCTGCCCCTGGAACCAGACGAGCAGCACACCCGCTGCCGCCGCGATCACGGAGGCGAAGGTGTAGGCGGCGATGCGGTGGGCCGTCACATCGAAACCGAGCGCGGCCATCCGGCGCGGATTGTCGCGCGTGCCCTGCAGAGCGAGTCCGAACGGCGCGCGCGCCACATAGACGACGGCGCCGTAGGCCAGCGCTCCGCAGCCGAGGCAGAGATAGTAGAAGGCGTTCGTGCCGCGCCAGTCGACGCCGAGGAAGCTGGGAGGCACGATGCCGTTGAATCCGCTGAAGCCGTTGAAGATCGTGTAGTTCTGAAGGGTGAGATAGTAGAAGGCCGACGCGATCGCGAGCGTGATCATGATGGTGTAGATTCCCTCGGTGCGGACCGAGAGAGCGCCGCTGATCGTCCCGAAGATGGTGGCGACCAGGATCGCGATCGGCACCGCCGTCCACCAGGGCCATTTGAGGCTGATCTGGGTGATGGCGCTGTCGCCGAGGATGGCCACGAGATAGGCAGCGAAACCGGCAACCGTCATCTGCACCAGACTGACGATTCCGCCGTAGCCCGCAAGGAACATCAGGCTCAGTGCGATCATGCCTAGGATCATCGCATAGGCGAAGATCTGAACGAGCCAGAATGGGCTTGCGATCAGCGGCATCACGAGCAGGATCGCGGCCAGAACCCAGAAGGGAGCTCCAAGCCGGGTGATCGCGTCGGCCGCTCCGCTGAACGGCCGATCAGTCGAGCCGAGCGATGCGGGAGCGCCGGCGGCCATCGTCAGCGCCGAACCGCCGCGAGGCCCTGGGGCCTCACGGCCAGGACCGCAACCATGATGAGGAACGTCAGCATCACGGCATAGGTCGGCATGTAGACCGATCCGAACTGCTCCGCGAGGCCGACGATGAGCGCGCCGATCGCGGCTCCCGGAATCGAGCCCATACCGCCGACGATGACCACGACCAGCGACGACAGAAGGATTTTCGTGTCCTCGCCTGGCTGAAGAGACTGGAAGGTGCCGCCGACCACGCCCGCGAGGCCCGCGAGACCGGCCCCGAAGGCGAAGATCATCACGAAGACGAGCTGGACGCGCACGCCTGTCGCCGAGAGCATGTCACGATCGTCGACGCCCGCCCGCACCAGCATGCCGACCCGCGTCCGGTTGAGCGCGAGCCACATCAGCACTCCCACGACGACCGCCCCGCAGAGGATCGCGAGGCGCAGGGATGGGTAGGTCATCATCACGGCCTCGCCGTTGCTCCTGACCGCCACGGCGAAAGGCAGCTCGACGGGCCCGGCGAGCCAGGCCGGCGTCTCGACCTGGAAGGTGTCGCCGCCATAGCCCCATAGCAGCAGGTCGGCCAGGACAATGGAGAGGCCGATCGTCACCAGCGTCTGCCGGAGGTCCTGCCCCTCCATCCAGCGGAACAGGAGGACCTGCATGAGGATGCCCGCGAGCGCCACGACCGCGAAGGAGGCGATCAGCGCCACGACCCAGGATCCCGTGGCGGTGCCGACGCTCCAGCCGAGATAGCCCCCGAGCAAGTAGAGGGAGCCGTGCGCGAGATTGACGTTGCGCATCAGCCCGAAGATCAGCGTGAAGCCGCTCGCGACAAGAAAGTACAGGGCGCCGAGCGTGATGCCGTTGAAAAGGGCGCTTAGAAAAACCCGCTTCCGGCCGAATGTGGCCTCCATGCCGGGCGTCCAGACCGCGAAGACAAGCCACAGAAAGAAGGCTGCTACAATGAGAATCAGCAGCGACGCGATCGGGCGACGCGCAACGAAGGAACTCATAAGAGTCACCCTATCCATGCGCGAAGGGCGGTCCGTCCGCCCTTCGCGGTGCTAGCCTTCGTGCGCGGTCAGGCTTTGCACTCGGGGTTGGTCCGGGACGGCAGACCGATCGCTTTGAACGCGTCGGGTGCGAGACCAAGCGTCTGCGTCACGTCCGGTACGGTTTTCACGAATTTGTTCGTCAGTTCGCCGTTCGGCAGCTCAGCGACCTCGGTTATGAAGGTCGTGGCGACCGCCTGGCGGTTGTCGTCGAGCTTGATCTTGCCGTTCGGGGCGTCGAGCTCCACCTTGGCGAGCTCGGCCCTGAACTTCCCTCCACCGTCGGACAGATCGCCGCCGACCTTCTCGAGCGCTGCGGCCATCGCATTGAAGGCATTGTAATAGTTCGTGGCGAAGAGGGAGGGGCTGGCAAAGCGCTTATCGGCCGGGAACGATTCCTGATAAATCTTGACCCATTCCTTCCACTTCGGCGCATCCCAGGCGTCCGCGACTCCGCCCGACGAGGGCGTGCCGACGAGGAGACGCTTGGCGGCGCCGCGCGAAGACAGCACAGTCTGGTCCACCATGATGGAGCCGCCGATGAACTTCGCCTTCCCGCCTGTCTGGCTGTACTGGTTCAGGAAGTTGACCGCATCGCCGCCGCCGAGGCCGAGGAAGACCGCGTCCACGTCGTCGGGCAGGTTCGCGATCACCGAGCCGAAATCCTTGGTGCCGAGCGGCACCCATTGGCGCTGGACGATCTGACCACCGGCCTTGCAGTAGCCGAGAGCGAAGCCCATGACCTGCGTGTAGGGGAACGAGTAGTCCTCGCCGATGACGGCGATCTTCTTGAAGCCCTTTTCCTTGAGGACGTATTCGCCGAGCCCGGCCATCCACATCGCGCCGTCGCTGTTGAAGCGGAAGAAGTTCGGCGACGGGTTGACGTAGGTCGCCTCCAGCGCCCCGGACGAGCCGTTGATCACCGTGACGTTCGGAACCGTCTTGGAGTAATCCCGCATCGCGATGCCCTCCGATCCGGAGAGCGGCCCGATGATGATCTGAACCCGATCCTGCTCGACGAGCTTGCGCGCGGCGCGCAGCGCCGAGTCAGGGCTCGCGTCGGTCGCCGTGATGATGAGCTCGATCTCGCGTCCTGCAATCTTGTTGCCGACCTGCTTTGCGGCAATCTGAACGCCGCGAACGCCGTCCTCGCCGCCTGAAGTCAGCGCACCGGCCAGCGTCGCCATGACGCCGATCTTCAGTTTCTCCTGCGCGTACGCGGCTCCTGAAGCGGCCAACAGGCAACAAGACGCAACTGCAACCCTGACTATACCCTTCATTGCAACGTCCTCCGATCCGCTCCGGGTTGATCCCCGGTTCACTTGCAGGCGATTGTTCCAACTTTCGTGGCTGGTTTCAATGGCTCAAGCGAGAAATATCGTCCGGATGAGTTACCTCGCGATTCTGGGTCTGGTGTACTGGTTCCATCGACGAGCGTCCGCACCGTCTCGCGGCACCCGGGTATGTTGCGACTGGATCAACGACCGACAGCCGGCAGTGCCGGAAGGGGGTCTCGACTTAATCACTTCTCGACTTAGTCTTATGTTCTACAATGCACGCGTGAATCCACATCTTGACTAGAGGCTAGGTAGGGGACTCATCCAAGCCATTGAGTGACCGTGGCGACGAGGGCGATAGCGGCGAGGTCGTTGACGGCGCGTCGATCGCACTTGGTGGCGATACGCTTCCAGTTCTTGAGGTGTCCGAACCTGCGCTCGATGATATTGCGGCGCCGGTATGCGACGCGGGTGAGCCGATAGACGACGGCACGGGCGGCTCTACCCGGGATGACCGCTTCGATGCCTCGCTCCTGGAGCCAACCGCGCAGGCGATCAGCGTCATCGGCTTTGTCGGCGATAAGTCGCTTGGGGTGGGCAACGGCACTCAGGAGGGGCAGCGCCATCGTGATATCGGCGATGTTGCCTGGCGTCAACGCGATCGCGGCGATCCGGCCAGAACCATCGGCCAGACAATGGATCTTCGTTGTTCGGCCGCCGCGCGAGACGCCGGCCGCTTGGCTGAACTCCCCCTTTTCCACCCGACGCCGAGCGGTGCGCCTTCACGTTTGAGCTGTCGAGCGCAAGCTCCTCGGGAACGGGTCCAGCAGCCGCCACCTTGGCGAAGATGCGCGGCCAGCCACCTCGTCTGGCCCAGCGTGTGTACCGGCTGTAGATGGTTTCGCCGGTCCGTATTCGGGCGGCACATCGCGCCAGCGTCCACCCGTCTTCAGGATATGGAGGATGCCGCTGATCACCCGTCGATCATCGACGCGGGGCTTGGCCTGAGTTGATTGCGCGGCAGATGCGGCTCCAGAGCCGCTCAGGCATCATCCGACAACCAGAACAAATCGCGCCTGTCTTCCTCCATGCCGCCTGGACCCAAATCAGGAGGAATCAGCCAATCGTGTCAGTTGTTTGGTTAGTTCACCTACATAAGGCATCCTCGCGAGTCCCCCCATCCGACTACTCACCTGTGGGTTGTAGGCGCATGCCGGACTGCTCAGTCCCGAACGCCTACCGAGAAGACCTCGTAGCCCGCTCCGTTGATCACTCGCACCATCTCGACCTCCGGACCAGAGGCCTGTGGACGGCGCGAGCGCCGAAACACCGCAAGGGTCCGCTCCTTGGCAGCTGCAAGCGTCGGGGTTCGAACGTGGATGCGCCGGATAACCTTGCTGCCTTCCGTTTCCGGTCCGACAGACTCAATGCGGTAGATCTCGTACATGAGGCTAGGGGTCAGTGTTCATGGCTGAGAGGGTCGGAAGCAGATCGTGTAATTGTCCACGGCCCTTGAGAGCGAGCTGATCGCGCTGCGCCCAGGGGCACGATGCTAACCAGCCGATCAAGCGCGTTGGAGCGGTCGAGATTGGTCACATAGGGCTCTCCGGGGCGGCCGGCATTGACCCTAACCGTAGCGGATGTGAGCATGATCGTCGAAAGGGGCAGCTATTGTTTGGCAGTGCTGCTTCCGAAGCCGCTGGCCTTCTTAGTCGCGCTCCGCAGATCGTGATCAGTGAGATCGAAGACAGAGTCATGCACAGCCTGTGGCAGGACGGCAGTGTATCGGGGATGTCGAGCATGGAGAGCCGCTCACCCGACGATGACGTGACCGGCTCGCTTTGGACCAGGTTGCCTGAAAGCAGTAACCCGAACCGAAGGAGCCCAAGATGGCGAGACGGAAGAACTGGAGTGCGGAGCAGATCGTTGCGACTCTGCGGCAGATTGAGATCCGGATGGCATAAGGCCGGAGCATCGCTTAGACCTGCAAAGAGGTTGAGATCCCGAGCAGAAGCTCCAGGACGAGTGCCTGAAGCGCGAGATCATATTCAGCTTGCCAGAGGCCGACGTCGTGATTGGAACATGGAGGGAACACTACGATTGTATCCGTCCGCATTGTTTCTCAGGCTACCGACCTCGCGCGCCTGTCACACTGTAGGCCATTGCACGCCCACCATCCATGCAGCCGCCGTCTGGCCGCTCTGCTCAGGCATCCTGGCCGAAAGGGTCGTCGACCGAATGAGCCGGTTGCGTGAACCAGCGTGCGCCCGTCTCGGTGATGACCATGTGGTCTTCCAAGCGCACGCCAAATTCGCCGTAAATGCAGATCGTTGGCTCGTTGGAGAACGTCATGCCGGGACGGAGCACCGTGCGGTCGCCTTTCACGAGATAGGGCCATTCATGCACGTCGAGGCCGATGCCGTGGCCGGTGCGGTGCGGCAAGCCCGGCGTGGCGTAGCCCGGCCCGAAGCCGGCGCCCGTGATTACACCGCGGGCTGCGATGTCGATGTCTTCGCATCTATTGCCCGGCTTTGCCGCATGAAAGCCGGCGGCTTGCGCCTCCTTTTCTAGATTCCAGACATCGCGCTGGCGCTGCGTTGGCTCGCCGAACACGTAGGAGCGCGTGATGTCCGAGAGATAGCCGTCCACCGGGGCTCCGGTGTCGATCAGGATCATGTCGCCATCCTTGAGCGTCTGCGGGTACGGCACTCCGTGAGGATAGGCGGTCGCCTCCCCAAATAAAACGCCATTGAAGGGCGGATCGCCCTCCGAGCCAAGCTTCCGGTGCGCGGCGACAAGGAAGGCCTGCACCTCGGTCGTGGTGATGCCTTCGTGCATGATGCGTGCCGCGGCCTTCTGAGCCTCCAGCGTGATGGTCTTCGCGGTCTGCATCAAGGCGATCTCGTGGTCGGACTTGACCGCCCGGCAGGCTGCCGTGATCTCGACGGCGTTCAGGAATGTGAAGGCGTTCCCGGCCCGCCGGAGCCCGTCGAAGGTGAAGAATGGCGTCGCCTCGTCCACCGCGATCGTGCCTCTCTCGACACCCAGTGAGCGCACCGTCTCGATCACTACGGCAGTGGGATCCTCATCCTCCTCCCAGCGCGCCACCTTGTCGCCGAAGCTCGTCATGGTGAGCAGCTTCTCGACCTCGAAGGCCGGTGACAGATAAACGATCTCGCCCTTCGCGGGCAGGATCGCGCCGTGGGCACGCTCGGTGCGGCGCATTCTGAGCCCGGTGAAATAGGTGAGGCTGGAGGAGACGTCGAGCCACAGCGCGTCGATGCCCTTCTGGCGCATCAGCGCCTGCGCCTTGTCGATACGCCTCAGGCGCTCGTTGGTGCCGATCGGCGGCACGTCCCCGCGCAGGTTCCTCAACGCCGCGAGTTCCTTCTCCGCGGTCGAGCCGCCGACGCCGATGGTCATGTCTGCCTCCCTGTCAAACCGCCAAAGCCATACCGTCCCGGCCGGGATCGGCGCCGCCATCGACCCGCCCGTCCACGATCCGGATTCCGTGAGGACCGCCGAAATAATAGTTGAAGGGCGAACGTTTGACGGGATAGCCGCGGCGGACGAGTTCGGCCTCCGTGGCGCGCAGGACGCGATTGGTCAGCCAGATTGTGTCGCTCGTCGCGCAGACGCGCGGTGCCGACACCGCCTCCTGCGCATTCATCCCGAAGTCGATTACATTGAGGATCACTTGCAGAATGCTCGGCGTGATGTAGGTGCCGCCGGGTGCGCCGACGACGAAGAAGGGATCGTCGCCCTTGAACACGATGCTTGGCGCCATGGACGACATGCGCGCCTTGCCCGGCGCGATGGAACCCGCACGCCCCGGCCGCGGGTCGAACGCGCCCATCGCGCCATTGTACATGAAGCCGAGCCCTTCGGTGACGACGCCGGAGGGCGTGCCCAGCGTATGCGTCAGCGATACGCACATTCCGCGGCGATCCACGGCACAGACCTGGGTTGTATCGGCGGCCTCGCGCGCCTTCAGGCGCGGCACATGGGTCTTCTCCCCGCGCCGGATGCGGGCCGCCATCTCGGCCGCGTAGGTCTTCGAGGTCAGCCGCTCCACCGGGACGTCGAGGAATTTCGGATCGCCATGGGTGGCGTCTCGATCGACCGCGCCGATCTTCATCGCCTCGGCGATCGTCGCGATGTAGTCCGGGCTGTTATGGCCCATGCCGGCGAGGTCGAAATGCTCGAGGATGTTGAGCATCTCGATGAGCTTGGTGCCGCCGCCGGGCGGGGGATTGCTGGCGATCCGATAGCCGCGGTAGGTACCCCACAGCGGCGTTCCGATCTCCGGCCGCGACCGCGCGACATCATCGGCGCCGAGAAGTGCGCCGTGTTTGCGCATATCGGCCGCGATTTCGGCCGCAATCTCGCCCTCGAACAAGTCATCCGCCCCGCGCGCGGCGACGCGCGTCAGCGTCCGCGCCATGTCGGGGTTCCTCAGCACCTCGCCGACTTTGTGGATTCGGCCGTCCTCGCGCGCATAGATTTTTCGAGTGGCCGGCAAGGCGGTGAGGAAATCCGCATGGGGTGCCCGGCTCTCGGTGGGAACCTGGCTCCAGTACGCTGCCATATGCGGGCGCACCATCACGCCGTCGTCGGCGTGGCGGATCGCCGGCTCCAAGAGATCGCCGAGGGATCTTGTGCCGAACCGCTGGAGTGCCAGGTCGAGACCGCGCAAGGTCACGGGGGTGGCAATCGAGCCGTAGCCGAGCTCGTTCGAGCGGTCGGACAGGAAGAATCCGAAACCGTCGTCGGATTCTCCGACGAGCTTGTCGGCCCACATATCAGGCCGGGCCGCCATCGGCACGCAGGCGTAGAAGTCGAGGGTCTCGTGGCGCTGGCCCGCAGGGTCGTAGACATGCATGCAGCCGAACCCGGCGATGCCGCACATCATCGGATCGACCACGGTCTGCACCAGCGCCGCCGCCACCGCAGCATCGATGGCATTGCCGCCGCTCGCGAGAACCTCGGCGCCGGCCTCCACGGCTTCCGGCTGCGCTGCGACGACCATACCGGCCTTTGTCACCGCCTCTCTCCCGTCTCGTGACTGCTGATGAGAGCCGGCATCACAGGCCCGCCCTCCCGCCGGCGCGCCTCGCCGCGGCGCCCCTCGGGCCCCTTGAGCCTGGCCGACGTGATGACCCTGCCCATCATCTGCGGCTCTCGTTCAGCGCATTCTTGTGGAAGCGACCGCCCTTCACGATCGCGGCAAAGTGGCGACCCTGGTCCTGGAGCAGCGTCAGGTCCTTCAGCGGGTTGCCGTCGACGACGATCAGGTCGGCAAAGGCATTGGGCTTCAGGCAGCCGAGCTTGTCCTCCATGCGTAGGATTCTCGCGCCGATGGTCGTGGCCGAACGGATGATCTCGATGGGGGACACGACCTGGGCCCGGATTGTGAATTCCTGCGACTGCTCGGTCTGAAGCTGGCCGAGCAGGTCCGTACCGTAGGCGACCGGCACGCCATGTCGCTTGCATATCTCCAGCGACCGCAAGGCCCCTTCGATGACGATGTCGTTCTTGGCGAGCATGTCGGCGTTCATGCCGTACTCGGACGCGCGACGCTTCATCTCGAAATAGGTTACGAGGTTGGCGACGAGGAACATGCCCTTCTCGGCCATCAGCTTCGCCGACGCGTCGTCGATCAGATTGCCGTGCTCGATGGTGCGAACGCCTGCCTGCGCGGCACGGGTGATCGCCTCGGGCGTATAGGCGTGGGCGCAGACATAGCGGCCGAATGCATGGGCCTCTTCGACGGCGGCGTTCACCTCATCCATCGAGAATTGCAGGCTGTCCAAGGGATCGTAGGGCGAGGCGACGCCGCCTGACATCATGATCTTGATCTGATCGGCGCCCTGCCTCATCTCCTCACGCACGGCACGCCGCACTTGCGAGACCCCGTCGGCGATCCCCATCGAGAATGCGAGGGCGTTGCAGCAATGGCAGCGCACCTTGAACTCGGTTCGGCGACGACCGTCGCTGTGCCCGCCGGTCGGCCCGATCGCCTTGCCGGCGATGAAGAGCCGAGGGGAGGCGATGAGGTTCTGCTCGGCCGCCTGCTTGAGGCCCCAATCCGCGCCGCCCGTATCGCGGACGCTCGTGAAGCCACGGTCGAGCATGCGGCGCAGAAGGTCGGCTGCGCGGGCCGTCATCAGCGTTAACGGGATGCTCTCCAAGTTGCGGATCACGACCTCGGACAGGACCGCGTGCACATGGCTGTCGATCAGGCCGGGCATCAGCGTGCGCCCGCCGCAATCGATCGTCGTTGCGTCCCCCGCCTTGATCGGCTTGGACGAGACCTCGCGGATTGTATCGCCTTCGACGAGCAGCTGATAGCCGCCCATCAATTCGTCGGCCTCGGGATCCAGCATCTCGAAATTGGTGAAGAGTGCGAGCGGCATCGATCCGGTCCCTCGATCTAATCAGGCGGTCCTGAGAACGCTCATCGGCGACAAGGTTCTCGTCGTCACGAAAGGTGTCACGCGCCCACCTCCTGCAAGACGCTCGGGATGAGCAGCCCGGCGAGGATCTGGGCGGTGCGGATTTCGGCGGGCCCGTACATGCCCTCCTCGCCGCACAGGTTCAGGGTGCCGAGGCGGCGGCCCCCATAGCGGATCGGCGCGTTCATGATCGCCGTGCTGCCGAGCGAAAAGATTAGCTCGTGATCGAAGAAGGCCTCCTTCACGGCCGCGCGCGTGCCTGCGAGGAAGACCTCGCCCGAGTCCATCGCCTGATGGCTCGCGGCGATCTTCGAGAGGGGCTTCCGGCCGCCAACCGGATAGGTCTCGACATTCGAGGAGTGCAGGCGCTCCACGACCTGCTCGGCCTCATTGTATTTCAGCGTGGTCAGGAAGACGAACCCGCAGGTCTCCGCCGTAATCGCTTCGACAGCCTTGTAGATGACCTGCCGGTCGGCCTGCGCGCCCGTCAAGGTGACGATGGAACCGACGTCGTCGACGGTGAGTGAGCGGATCTTTTTCGGCATGGTGGCCCTCAGGTTCTGATGACGAGCGTGTCGCGTGCCGGCTCGGGAAGCGGCACATTGGCGATCTTCTCCGGCACCAAGCCCTGAGCGCGCACACGCAGGACCAGCAGCAGCGCCCCTGCGATCAGAATCTCGCGCAACGCAGCGCCCTGAACCGCTGAGATCTCGGGAATGTAGGGGATGACGAAGCGTGTCGACTCGAGGAAGAAGACCACTAGCACCGCACCGACGATCGCGCCGACATTGTTGCCGAGCCCGCCCACAAGGAGCGACAGCTTGACGTAGAGGGTCAGCAGCGGCGCGAACAGATCGGGCGCGATGAAGCTGGTGAAGTGGGCATAGAGGGCGCCGGCGAGGCCGAGCGCGGCGGTGCCTACCGCGAAGGCCTTGACCTTGAACAGGACGACGTTCTTGCCCGCCACCTGCACGACCTGCTCGTCCTCGCGGATGCCGCGCAACACCCGGCCGAACGGCGCATGGGCGAGCCGCTCGAAAAGGAAAAACAGGATCACGGTCCCGGCCACCACGAGGGCGAGAAACTGCAAGTTGAAAAGGTGCGGACCGAGCGACTGCCGGAACGGCCCAGGAATACCGGAGAGCCCGTCCGTGCCGTTGGCGATCCAGAGCTCGTTCGACATCACAACGCGCATCGTCTCGGCGAAGCCAAGCGTCACGATGGCAAGATAGTCGCCTCTGAGCCGAACCGTGATCAGCGCCACGGCGACGCCGACGACGGCCGCCATGATAGCCCCCGCTGCAACGCCTGCGAAGATCGGCCAGCCCGCCTTCAGGGTCAGCAGGCCAGAGGTATAGGCCCCCACCGCGAAGAACCCGACGAGGCCCAGATTGATCAGCCCGGCCATCCCCCAGATCACGTTCATGCCGAGCGCCATGATGGCGTAGATCCCGGCCGTGACCGCCATGGCGACGAGGTAGTGCTCCATGGTGGCTCCCTAATAGGCCCTCTGGCCGAGAATGCCGCGGGGACGGAGGGTCAGCACCACAAGGATGGCGATGAAGCCCACGGCCGTGCGGTAGGCCGGCGTGAGCACGAGCAGGCTCAGTTCCTCGCCGACACCCACCACCAGCGCGCCGACGACCGCGCCGGGGATGCTGCCGAGCCCGCCGACGACCGCAGCGGCGAAGACCGATAGAATTGTCTTGAAGCCGATCAGCGGATCGATTGTGGTGTCGAGACCGAGCAGCATGCCGCCTAGCCCGGCCAGGCCCATGGCAATGAAGGATACGAGGCGGGCGACCATGTCGGCGTTGATGCCCTTGATCGCCGCGAGCATGGGGTTGTCGGCGACGGCCCGCATCGCCTTGCCAGTCCGTGTCAAGGCGAGGAAGGCGAAGAGCAGCGCCATCACCACGATGGCGATCACGAGGTTCTCGGCTTGTTGAGGGCTGATCCGCAGGCCCGAGACGACCCAGTCGCGCCGCAGCGGCAGGTCGTAGCCCCGCATCTGGTTGCCGAATCCGAAGCGGACGAAGTTCTCAAGCGCGATGGTCAGGGCAATCGAACCGATCGCCGTGGTGATAAAGCCCGCCGAGCGGAGCGGTTTCAAGACAAGCTCATCGGACAGCCAGCCGACGAGACCTGCCGCGACGAAAGCCACGACGAGAGCCGGGATCAGCGGCAAGCCTAGTCCGACATTGGCGACGAACCCCGCGAAAGCGCCGATGGTGATGTGAGAAGCCAACGCGAAGTTCGTAAAGCGCAGCACTGCGAAGATCGCCGTCAACCCAATGGCCGGAATGGCAAGGATGGTCCCGGCCATGAGCCCGTTCAGGATGAGTTGCAAGACATGCATGGGCCGATGTCTCTTCGCCGCGGGAGGAGCGGGCGGCGCGACCGGTCCGCCACCCGAAAAACGTCAGACCAGCCTCAGAAATTCGAGTTTGCCCTTCGTCACCTTCATATAGCGGAACCGGCAGCCGAGGATGTCGCCGATCTCGGTGAAGTCGCAGGGTCCCGAGGCGCCCTCGTAGTTGATCTCCTTGCCGGCGGCGATCGCTTTCAGGCCTTCAACGGCGGTGTAGACCTTTTCGCCGCCGCCTTGGCTGATCTTGCGCACATTGTCCTTCAACGCGACGCCGGTTGCTTCCTTGGCTTTGGCGATGGTCAGGCAGGCGAGGGTCGCCCAGTCCGTCGCCTGCGCCTCGTAGCCGTCGATCTCCTTGAGGCCGAGCCGGTCGCAGGCGCTCTTATAGGCCGTGCTCTCGAGATCGGCCGAGGGCTGGCCGGTCATGACGCCCTCGGAGACTTCGGCCGGGATTGTGTCGAGCGTCGCCTGCGGCACCGCGTAGGACTGACAGAACTTCGGCAGGTCGATGTTGGCGCGGAAGAGATCGCGCAGCAGGACGATCGTGTCGGGCGCGTACCCGTTGAGATAGAGGAAATCGGGGTTGCCCCGCATCGCCTGGTCGATTTCGGAGCGGTAGGTCGGCTTGTCTTTTTCGTAGATCACATGCGACACGACCGAGCCGCCCCGCGTCTTGAGCACGCTGTCCAGATGCTCCTTTGTCGGCACTGCGAACGGGGCCTGGATGCCAATGACGGCGACGCGCTTGTGGCCCATGCCGGCCACGAAATCGGCGTGCGCGTTGGCCTGCAGCTTGCTCGTCGGCTGGGTCCGGATGAGGAAGCCCTGATGCGGCAGCAGGCTGATCGAATCCGCACCCGACACCGTCATAATGAAGGTCTTGGACTCCCAGCAGACCGGCGCCACCGCGGCGGTGACGGCCGAAGCCCAGGTGCCCATGATCAACGGCACCCGGTTGACCTCGATCAACTTACGCGCGGCCCGCACGGCTGCCTCTGGGTTGGTCTGGTCGTCTTCGACAACGGCCTCGATCCGTCGGCCGAGGACGCCCCCGGCCTTGTTGACCTCGTCGAGAACCGCCTGCATGGCTTTCAACATGCGCGGCCCATCATTGCCGCCGGCACCGGTCAAGGGCGTCAGGATCCCGACGCGGATCGGCTCGCCCTGGGCGTAGGCCCGGATCGGCATGGCGCTCGTCGCCGCGGCGGCCGCGGCGGTCTTGAGAATCGTTCTGCGGCTGATGCGATTCATGGCCTGGACCCCGGTTTGTCGTAGTGGAACGTTGGCTGAGTTGCTGTGGGCTAGCCCCCAAGAAAGATGCGGCGTATCTCCGGATCGGCAGCGAGGGACTTCGCCTCGCCGATCCGGCTGTTGCGGCCGTCGACCAGAATGTATCCACGATGCGAGATTGCCAAGGCTTCCGCAGCGTTTTGTTCCACCATTCCGATTGAAATTCCGTCACGATTGATGTCGACAATGGCATCGAAGAGCTTCTCCGCCGCGAGGGGCGAGAGGCCGGCCGAGGGCTCGTCGAGCAGCAGCACGCGCGGCTCCACCATCAGGGCCATGGCCATAGCCAGCATCTGCCGTTCGCCGCCTGAGAGCGTGCGCGCGGCATGGCGTCGTTTTGCGCCGAGCACCGGAAATCGCGAGAAGGCGGCGTGGATGCGCTGCTCCGCTCCTTTGGGGTCGACGTAGCCCCCCATCTCGAGGTTCTCCCGCACGCTCATCGTCGGGAAGATGTTGTGCTCCTGCGGGACGTAGGCGAGCCCGGAACGCGCGATGTCGCGAGGCAGGTAGCCAGTGATGGTTCGACCATCGAGGCTCACCGTGCCCGATTTGGGGATAAGCAGGCCAGCGATGACCTTCAGAAGCGTTGACTTGCCAGCTCCGTTTGGCCCGATGATGCAGACGATCTCGCCAGGCTGGACCACGAAATCGATGCCCTTGAGGATCTCGTCCGCCGCGCCGTAGCCGGCGACAATGCCACTCGCGGCGAGTTCGGCCATCAGCTCGCGGCCCGCCAGCGCCGGCCCATATAGGCCTCCTGCACGCGTTCGTCCCCGGCCATCTCCTCGAACGAGCCCTCGGCGAGATGACGGCCCTCGGCCATCACGATGACATGGTCGCAAAGCCGCGCCACCATGTCCATGTGGTGCTCGATCAGCAGAATCGGCAGGCCTGCCGCAGAAAGAGCCTTGAGGTGCTCTCCGATCTCCCGCGACAGGGTCGGGTTGACCCCGGCCACGGGCTCGTCCAGCAGAATCATCTTCGGCTCGCTCATCAGGGCGCGGCCGATCTCCAAGAGCTTCTTCTGACCGCCCGAGAGGTCGGAGGCCGGATTGCGGATCACCCGCATCAGGTTGAGCCGGGCGGCAATCCCGACCGCGCGCTCAAGCAATTCCTGCTCGCGCGCCCTCGCTGCCCGCGCGTTCGTGACTGCCGACCAGATCGTCTCGCCGGGCTGGCGGGCGCCATAGAGCATCAGGTTGTCGAGCACGGATAGTCGGGGCAAACCGCGGGAGATCTGGAAGGTGCGGACCAGGCCCATCCTGTTGATCTCGTCAGGCCGCCGCCCGGCAATATCGGCGCCATCGAAGACGATGCGGCCGCCATCCGGGGGGATCAAACCTGAGATGCAATTGAACAAGGTAGTCTTGCCCGCGCCGTTGGGGCCGATCAGGCCGGTGATCCCGCGGCCCGGAACGGAGAGCGTCACACCGCTGAGCGCGCTGACGCCGTAAAAGCTCCGCGTGACGTTCTCGACTGTCAGCAACGGCATCTTAGCCGCACCCTCGTGCCAAAGCGCGCTTCAACGCTCCTCAGCTCACAATTTGCTACACCGCGCAGGCACCCCGGTCAATCTGAGCACATGGGTCGCGCAGGACATCCCATGGCGCTCCGCGGGGTCCGGACTCGGTCTTGAACACGATGGACGGGGCTGTTCGTCCGCGCGCAGCTGGTCAAGCTTGGCCGGCAATGCTGGGTAGCGGTGTCAAGGGCGCTGCAGCGGCGTTTCGCATCCTGCTCAGCGGGCATTCCCGTCGACCGCGCTCGGCCAAGTCAGCGCCGCCGCTTGCATAATCCGCACGCTTCCGCGCTCGGTCGAGGCGGGTACCACAGGGACCTGCGAGGTGACGGCCGCGAGCTCGGATTATCGGTTGTCCGCCCCACACACCCGCCGGCGCAGCCAGCCTGCCCCTGTTGTTCCTAGGACCGTTTTGCGACGGCGTCCGTGATGAGCGAACGAACATCCCCTGCCAGCACGTCGAGGGAGGCGTCGTGGACGTACATCATGTGCCCGGCCTCGTAATAGGTCATCCGCACCCGGTTCCGGTTCACGCCGTTGGTGATGAGTGAAAGCTCGCAGGCGAAGAACGGGGTTGCGAGATCGTAAAGGCCGTTCGCGATCAGAACCTCGAAGTCCGGCTGCTCGCGCAGGACACGCGAGAGCGCCGGCGTCACGTTGACCGAGGTCGGCCAAACCCGGGCGAAGCCGGCCGAGAGGTTCGGCTTGCCGAGCCAATCCCATTTCAGGAGTGCGTCACGGTTGAAACCCGTATAGGGGCGATCCATCGCGATGCCGAGGTTGCGCGAGAAATGGTGGTTGGCCGCCGCCACATAGGCGGTATCGATGGCATAGCTCGACGAGTCCGCTTCCGGGGCATCGCCGGCCTCGTCGGGGTCGTAGCCGATGTAGCGGGCATCGAGCCGTCCGACCGTGACGCCGCGCTCGCGCAGGAGCTCCTTGCGAAAGCGCAACGGATCGACCCGCAGGCGGCTGCGCAGGAGCACGGCCGGCGAGATGCCGATGAAGCGCGCCATGCGCTCGGCGATGCCCTGCGCGGCTTCGGCGTCGTTGGCGAGGCCTGTGAGGAGCGCCGCGGCATAATCCGTGCGCGCGAAGGTGCGAGCTTCTTGAAGGAATGCCTCGCGGTCATCGGTCTGCACCACGCCGTGGTAGAGTGCTGTCGCGGCATAGCCTGGGAAGTACGCCACCTCAGGCAGGATGTTGCCCGGGTTGAATCGCACCGTGTGGAAGTCGAGCACCGTGGAGATCAGGATGAGGCCGTTGAGGCCCGCTCCTTGAAAGTCGCCGTGCATGCGCTCCGCCATGGCGACCGCTCGCGTGGTGCCGTAACTCTCGCCGGCGAGGAAACGGGGCGAGTTCCAGCGACCGTTCTCGGTCAACCAGATCTTGACGAAATCGAGGATCGAACGGGCATCCTGCTCGACGCCCCAATAATCCTCGATCTTCCCCCCGCCGAGCGGCCGGCTGTAACCGGTGCCGACAGGATCGATCACCACGACGTCGGTGAGGTCGAGCGGCGCGTGCGCGTTGTCGACGATGGGAAATGGCGGCGCGCCGGCGCTTTTGGCGTCCGAGGGCACCACCACGCGTTTCGGCCCGAAGAGCCCAAGATGCAGCCACATCGAGGAGGAGCCAGGACCCCCATTGAAGACGAAGGTGATCGGGCGGTCGGCCGGATCCTTCACGTCCTCCGCGAGATAGGCGGTCGAGAAGATGCTGGCGCGCGGCTCGCCGGCTTCGTCGCGGAGATAGGTCTCCGCTGCAACGGCGCGGTAGGGGATCGTCCGGCCTCCGAAGGTGCCGGAATGGTGGCTCTCGAAGCGGCGCGGCTCGGGAATCGGCTTCTTGGGCTCGGGAGTATCGTTGTTCTTCTTGTCGGTCATCGGTCTTCTGCGTGTGTCACGAACGGAAAGGCGAGGGCAAAGTCTCGGGCCGGCATGATCGCCCATTCGACATTGTGGGGCGTCTTGAGCAGGGCTACCGGCACGGTTCTGCCCACAACATGATGTCGTCGACGCGATAGCCGCCAAGACCTCAGATATAGAGGCCAGGCTCGCAGAAACAAACCTCGTTTTCAAGAAGCGGACGCTCCAGGAAGGCCATGTCGTCCGGGAATTCGTGCCCCTTGATGTCCATGCCGTGGCCGGCGCGGTGAAAGACGCGATCCTGGAATCCCGCAGCCTCGATGGCGCCCATGGCGGCCCGGTCTATGGTAGCCACGGGATTGCCCGCGACATGTCGCGCCTGGGCGGCGGGGTTCGCAGACAGATCGTCACGTCGTCGATCCAGAGCCTGCCGCGGTCGCGAGCGATACGGATGTGGTGGGTCGAGAGTTCATTCACGACCATGAAAGGCTTGCCGTGACAGGGCACCAACACGGCGGTAGGGCGCTCCCAGGGCTCCGTTTGAGAAGAAGGGCATGGGCGTTTCTCAGGGTGTTGGTGATGGTCAGCGGGTATATCGACGCTGGACGATCCAGGCCGAGAGGACGGATAGAATAAGTGTCGAGAACATCAACACGAAGGCGAGCGCCGCGCCGAAGGGCCAGTTCGACTGCTCGGTGATCTGCTCGTAGACCTTCGGCGCCATAACGTGGAAGCGAGGTCCTCCGAGCAGCACGGGCGTCGCATAGGCGTTCATGCACAGGATGAACACGAGCAGCGTGCCCGCGATGACCCCGGGCATAGCGAGAGGCAGTACCACCCGGCGGAAGGCCTGCAGCGGCGTGGCGCCCAGATTCTGGGCTGCTTCTTCGAGGGATACGCTCACGGTTTCGAGCACGCTCTGGATCGAGAGGATCATGAAGGGAAGCACCACCGCGATGATCCCGACGACGACGGCGGTGGGCGTGAAAAGGATCTCGATCGGTTGGTCGATGATCCCGAGCCCGATGAGGCTGCGGTTGAGGAAGCCGCCATTGCCCATCACGGCCATCCAGCCTGCCGCGCGGACGGCATTGCCGACAAAGAGCGGGAAGACGGTGAGCATCACCAGGGCGCTCTTCCACTTCGCCGGCGCTCGGGCGATGAAATAGGCCACGGGCAGCGCCAGCACCAGCGTGGCGGCGGTGGAGATGAAGGCGATCTGGACCGTCCGCCAGAGCACGTCCCGGTAGAAGCTGTCGGTGAAGAAGCGGACGTAGTTCTCGAGCGAGAAGGCCTCGATCATGAACTCGAGGCGATCGTAGCGGTTCAGGCTGTAGCGGAAGAGTAGCAGGATCGGGAACAGCAGGATGATTGCGATGAGCAGCGTCGCGGGAACGGCAAACCAGGCGCTCCGGTCGCGCATTCCCGGAATGCCGTCCGCGGCTGGTGTTCGCAGCGTCTGAACGCCTGTAGCCACTGTGCCGCCCCTGTGCTGCTGCCTCTAGGATGATCGCGGGCGCCCAGGCGAGGGCGCCCGCCTTCGAGGACTAGCCGAGCACATCGCGCTGCCACCACTCGCGAAAGGCGTTGTTGTTCTTGGCGATGTAGTCGTAGTCCGGCACGATAAAGCGCTCTTGCTCCTCGGCCGTGAAGGTGAGCTTCTGCTGCAGGTCGGACGTCAGGGGCGCGTTAGTAACGGTAGGCACGTAGCCCATCTTCTGCGCGAAGCCGCCCTGCGCCTTCGGATCGAGCATGGCGTTCAGGAACTCGTAGGCGGCGTCCTTGTTCTGCGCGTTCTTCGGCACAGCCATCTCGAACAGGATCGGCGTGATCCCTTCCTTCGGCGCAACGTCCTTCACCGGGATGCCGCCGCTCGCCCATTGGAAGGCACGGGCTCGCCACATGGGCGTCATCCAGATCTCACCGGTCTGCAGTGCCGCCGCGACGGCTTCATTGGTCGGGTAGACGCGGGCGCCGGCTTTCTTCAGCTCCATCATCTTCGCCTTGCCGGGCTCGTAATTGGAGCGATCGCCGCCCCCGACGAGCGCGGCCGCCGATAGGTGCTGGACGTAGAGACCGTCCGCGAAGCCGACCTTACCGGCAAAGCGTGGATCCCACATGTCGGCGAAACCCTTCGGATCCGAATGGTTCGGGTTATAGACCAGTACGAGGCCGCTATAGATGTGCGGCGCGGCATAGTCCTTCGCGAGAGCCTTGATGAGGTTCTGCGCATTGGAAAACTTCGATGGGTCGAGTTTCTCGAGCACGCCTGTGAGTGACATCTCGTACATGTCGATGTCGCTGAGGCAGGCGATGTCGAGGGTGCCGCGGGGCAGGCGGCGCTCGGCGATGAGCTTGTTCTTGCGCGGCGGCGCGTTCCCGACGTCGTATTGGACAGTGACGTTCTTGGGCGCGAGCAGCGGCCGCGAGATGTTCTCTTCCAGAAGGTTCTGGTAGTCGCCGCCCCAGGTGCCCACGACGCAGGTCTTGGCTTGGGCGAAGGCCGAACCCGGCATCATCGCGGCGGCACTGGCGGCGCCGGCGCCCATGAGGAAATGGCGGCGGTGGATGGCGAGCAATTCGTCGAAGCGCATGGTGGTCGTCTCCCTATCTGCATGAAAGTGGTTAGGCCGGTTGAGCCGCCGGCTCTTCGAGCACGAGGTTGGCGTCGGCGTCCCAATAGACGAGGACTTCGGTTCCGACGTGATGGTATCCGTCGCTGGTTTGGTTCTGGCTATGCACCGTCAGGGTCTCGCCGGACTTGAGGCGAACGATGGTCTCGATGGTGGCCCCGAGAAACGTCACGACTTCCACGCGACCGGGGGCTCTGTTCGCGGCATCGATGGCGGCGCCTGCCGCGGCGAGCCGCACCTTTTCTGGCCGAACCGCGACGAGGCTTGCTCCGCTCGCAGGCCGGAAGGCGAGCCGAAGGGGCGTGCCGCCTTTCGTGCGGAAGAGACCTTCCCCGTCCACCGTTCCAGGGAAGAAGTTCGACTTGCCCAGGAAGTCCGCTACGAAAGGGGTGCGCGGGCGGTTGTAGAGCTCTTCCGGACTCCCGATCTGCTCGATCTCGCCCTTGTTCATCACGATGAGGCGGTCGGCGACGGTGAGCGCCTCCTCCTGGTCGTGGGTCACGAAGACGGTGGTCAAGCCGAGCGCGCGCTGGAGCTGGCGAATCTCGAGTCGCACGTCGTGGCGCAGCTTCGCGTCGAGATTCGAGAGCGGCTCGTCGAGGAGGAACACCTCTGGCTGCACTACAAGCGCCCGGGCGAGCGCTACGCGCTGCTGCTGGCCGCCGGAGAGCTGGCGCGGATAGCGTTCACCGTAACCCTCCAATCGCACGAGCCTTAGAGCCTCTTCGACCCGCGGGGTCACCTCGGCCTTCGGGACCTTGCGCATCTCGAGGCCGAAAGCGACGTTCTGGGCTACCGTCATGTGGGGGAAGAGCGCGTAACCCTGGAACACCATGCCGGTGTTCCGCCGGTGCGGCGGCACATGCGTGACATCCTTGGCGCCGATGGTGATCCGCCCCGAGGTCACGGGGATGAAGCCCGCGATCATCCGCAGCGTCGTGGTCTTGCCGCATCCGGAGGGGCCGAGCAGCGCAACGAACTCCCCTTGTTGCACCGTGAACGAGAAATCCCGCACTGCAGCCACGTTGCCGTAGTGCTTACTGACCCGGTCGAGGACGACTTCCGACATTCAGGCACCCTTGGAGCGCTCGGAGAGGACAACCGGCGTCAGACGACCTTGGAGAGCTTGACGAAGCGGTCCGTTATCACGAGCCCAAGCCCGATGATCGTGATCTGCACGAAGGAGACCGCGGCGACGGAGGGATCGAATTTCCATTCGAGGTATTGCAGCAGCGCGATCTGCAGCGTGGAGCGCCCCGGTCCGATGAGGAACAGGGTCATCTCGAGGTCCGTGAAGGAGGCGATGAAGCTGAAGATCGCAGCTGCTACGACTCCAGGACGGATCATCGGGAGCGTCACGCGCCGGAATGTCGTGAGGGGGTTGGCGCCCAGGTTCATCGCCGCCTCCTCGACCGAGCGATCGATGCCGACGAGACTCGCGGAGATGAGGCGGACCGTCCAGGGAATCGTGACCATCACGTGGGCTGCGACGAGGCCGGGCAGCGTCGCGACGAAGCGCGCCTCGGTCCAGATCTCGAGCTGGACGAAATAGATGTAGATCGCGGTCCCGGCGACGACGCCTGGCACCACGAGAGGCGAGAGCATCAGCGCGTTCAGCGCCTCACGGCCCGGAAAGCGCCCGCGCACGATCGCGAAGCTCGCCGGGATGCCAAGGATGAGCCCTGCCACCATGGAAAAAAGGCCGACTTGGATCGAGGTCAGAAAGCCGTCCGTAAACGCTCGGTTGGCCCATGCTCTCGTATACCAACCCAGGGTATAGCCCTGCGGCGGGAACGTGACGATCTCGTTGGAGAAGAAGGATACCCAGGCGACGAACACCACGGGCATGAGCATGAAGGCGAAGACGAGCGCCACCACGAGGAGATAGGCCCATCGCCCCACCGCGAGGTTCGGCGTACCGGATCGTCGATCGAGGGCCGCAGCCGCAACCATCAGCTCTCCCTCTGTTCCTGACGGAACGGTAGCACCCCGCAAAAGCAGGGCGCAAGGGAGCCAAGGAGGCGTGGGGGATGAGTGCAGGGTGTCCTTGACCGGTTTACGCCTACACGATGAGCGGCATGGGCCCGGTTCCTGGCCGCTGGAGGACTGATCGGTCCTTCAGCGGGTCGCCGTCCGCACCAACAGGTTCGGTGGGGGCGGGCCGCCACCACGCCGATCCTTCCCTCCAGGCTCAGGATCTCGGCTGCAGCCATCGTGGCAGGGCTGATCCCCTCATGGAGCGCGGGGACGCGACCGCGCGGGGTGACCTCGTCCAACGGGTGCTGCCGCAGGGTGCGGAAGGGTCGAACCCCGAGCCTGTAGGAACAGGACCGTTGCACAGGCGCTCGCGTTGGTGCCGTGTTCGAGCAAAAGCACGCCGATGGGATCGAGGGTGGCGAATCGGTGGTCCTTTCTTAAGTGACTGAGTGGGGATCGATGGCCCGAAAGCCAGTCCCCGTGCAATTTCGTCACGACGCGCTCTATGCCTCCTGCTGATCCCCGGTTTTCGCACGCAACGTCGTGACGACGTCGCAGCCGTTGGCAGCTCAGGCAGGGCTCAGCGTGCCGGCCCGCGGAGCCGAATGCCGTGGATGCGTCTCTCGCCGCGGCCATTGCACTCGTCGTCGTGGAGCCGAGCGGCAACGGCCTAGGGAGTGATGCCTTCGCGATCCTTTGGGGCGGGCAGGAACTGCATGGCCTCAACGCCTTATGCCGCTCGCCGGCCGGCTGAAGGCCAGAGCGTTTTGGGACGGGCAGCATGCCGGAGTTCGGCGCCGTTGGCGACGTGGCGTTCTCGGTTCTGTGCGAGAAGGATGATGACACCGCTCCTCCGACGCTCGTGCTGGTGAGACACGACGCACCATGCGGGCTGCGCGGGTTCAGGGGCCTCAGACAGGATTTAGGCCCGGATCTGGCACATAGCGGACTTTAGGTCGATGTCCGCTCGCGATACGATACTGTTCTCTAATGGGTCAAGGGGCAGCTCTCCAATCCTGAGCGGTTGTGCGCTTCCAAAGGGTGTCTGCGTTCTCTACGTGCTCCAGGGCACTTGATAGGGTCAGCTGGAGTGGGAGCGACTTGGTTG